>VTLG01016188.1_pt1 | contig 58188 bp, 90 predicted proteins | sample 4694571 | NCBI WGS metagenome assembly VTLG01 (sample SAMN12604809, study PRJNA352737) | marine metagenome | biome: ENVO:00000447; feature: ENVO:00000209|ENVO:00000569|ENVO:01000036; material: ENVO:00002151; isolation source: viral sequences binned using virsorter ... | reverse complement strand
GCTGGAGGAGTAGATTACTAATGGCAACATTTACTAGTTTTTTAGATATTTTACCTGATCCAAATAATCCAATTGGTGATGCAGGTCAAGCTTTAGCTACAGACGCTACTCCCGCTGGAGTAGCTGGGCCAGGCTTTAAATCAGTTAAAATATCCTCTAACTCACCCACACAAGTTAGCAGAACAAATAGTGGTAGAGTTATTACTAGAAGAACTGCAGGACATAGATGGGATATAAGTATAACATATAATCCTATGACTCGTGATGATTTTGAGCCTGTTTATAATTTTTTATTAATGAAAGGAAGATTAAATCCTTTTTATGTACAATTACCAAATCAATATAAAGGTAGAGTAGCTGCATTCGCTACTCATACTGCTAGTAATACACCAACTGCAGCAAGTGCTTGTAATCAAGGTGTTTCAAAAATGTTACAAGCAGGTCATTCTAGTACTCAAACAACTTCACCAAAACCGGGTGATATGTTTACTATTGCAGATACTAATGATTCTTTACATACAAAAGCATATAGGGTAGTTAGGGTTGCTACAAATGCAACTTATAATACTGCAACAGATTCTCAACCTAGTAGTACACAAAGACTTATTCATTTTTCTCCACCTCTACAAAGAGCAGTATCTTCGGGTGCAAGTATAGATTATTATCAACCACTATTTAGAGTAATAATGAAATCAGATGTACAACAATATAGTTTAGGTACTAATAATTTATATACCTTTTCACTTAATCTAGAGGAAGCACAAGCATAATGGGTGAAAGAGCATTACATGCAAACATAAAAAAACGGCTTATAAATAATGAGCCGTTCGCTTATGCACATCTTATAAAATTTGAAAGACCATATAAAGTAACTAAAACATCTACTTTAGGAAGTACTTCTGCTAATAGATATGGTTATCTAACAGACGCAAGTTTTAATATATCCTTTGACGATGGCACAACAAATGTACTAGGTACTAGTAATGGTTCTCAAATTTACTATGCAGATAAAGTAACAAATGTAGGTGGTTTTCAAGAATCTACAGACCCTAAAGCTACAGGTATGACTTTAACTGTAGCTGCAGAAAGTTTATATAATTCTGTTACTCGTACTGATATTACTATGGCAAATAGTGGTAGTACTATAACAGTTCCTAATACAAATTTAATTGAAGAAGGCTTTAGAGAAGGGGATAAAATATTAATTTCTGGTGGTACTAATAGTGGAAAAACTTGTGTAATCACAGGAATTAAAACTAACGGAACAGTTTTAGTAGTAAATAAAGTATTAAGACCAGAAACAGCTAGTGACAATACTTCTACTTATACTCACGATCCTCATGTTTTTAGAAGTAGTACTATAACTGATCAAAGTTCTGGTACTTCTATAACTTTAAAAATTGACTCCGATGAATTAAAAGGACCTCTAATTGAGGTGGATAATAAAGTTAGTCTAAGATCATATTATAATAGAAGCGTTCATGTATACAAAGTATTTCTAGACCCAGACGATAATTCTATAATAGGAGCTCCTGTACTTATATTTAAAGGCTTAATCAATAAAGCAGATATAATAGATAACCCTAATAGGTCTTTACAAGTAAAATGGAATATTACAAGCCATTGGGGAGACTTTGTTCAAGTAAATGGTAGGCTCACTAGCGACCCTGTTCATAGAGCTTTAGACAACGAAGGAAATCCTCAACCTGAAGTAACAAAAAAAGAAGCATATGCTTGGGATATGGGATTTGCTCATGCCGAAGATACAGTTAATATTTTAGCTACTTATAAACATTCTGAGCAGGTAACAAGATATAAAACTAAAAAGAAATGGTTTAAAACAAAATTAAAAACATATCAAGAAACCGTAATAACAGATAGAGATGTAAATTTAAACTTTTCTTTAAGTGCAAAGTATATTCCAGTAATTTATGGTATAGATAAAGTAGCGGGTAGACCTATATTTGTAGATACTAAATTTGGTGATCCTGATAATGTTTATATTGCTGATATGATTTGTGAAGGGGAGATAGGTGGAATATATGATATTTATATAGATGGTCAACCCAGTATTTGTTTTAATAAAGAAGATTTTGATGAAAGAAATCTTACTAATGGTACGGCAAAAGAAGATGCCTCAGTAGTTTGTAGAGGTAGAGCAGATTTAGGGCAAACTATAGGTGGAGCTCAGATATCAGGATCTGGTGTAACAGGCTCTACAGAAACAGAGTGGGATTTTGATGATGTTTATAACTCTTCCAGCTATGGCGGAGACGCATTTAGAATGAGAAGAGGAGATAAGTCTCCTGTTAGAGATAGAAGATATAGTACTACAAATAGAAGTTTAGCAAGCACAAGTACAACTGCAGATGCTGAAGGGTTGGTAGATTTAGAAACTTACAAATTTACTGAACCCAATGAAATATATGGTACTGTACATTCAGGAAAGTCTGATCAAATGGCAGATGATACTCTTTTGAGTATACAAGCCAATCCAGGCTTTAAAAGAGGAAAAGATTATTATAGTGGCGGAGAAGTATATTTTAGCCCTAACCATAAAATGTTAGATACTGCATATGTAGTAAATAATATAAAAATAGACCAAGATTCTACAGAAATACCAGAAATGGAATATGTTGTTAGAGGAAAGCTTATAGATTGTCATAATTATGACTATAGCTATAATCATACACCTAATAACTTAGATAGCAGTAGTGGAGAAAGTGCAAATAATTTTGCAGTTGGAGATAGTGTAACACTTTATAAAACTAGTGATGATTCTGTTTTAAATGCAGATGTATTTATTATAGATAAATGGGCTATGGTAGGCCCAGACGGTGTATCAGAAACCAGATTCAGATATAGCGATGCACCAGATTTAGGTTATACTGACGGTATTCCTACAACTAAACAATTCTACATGAAGAAAGGTAGTAATACTTGGCATATGTGGACATCAGATATTACTATAGTATCAGGAACAGTAGCTACTAAACTAGAAATTACTACTACTTCTACTACGTCCCCTAGTGATGCACCTCCTACTTATACTTTTGCCTCTAGTACTTTAGCAGATTTAATACTAGGTAATACTACTGTTGTAAATACTTTTGATGATTTATTTTATGCAGGTCAAACAGACGGTCAAATAGCTAATAATGATTATTCTTTCACAATATATGATCAATTACCACTAACTATAACTCAGCCTAGTGGTTCAGGAACTCCTTGGCTTGCAACAGGACTTACAGGAACAACAGGTACTGGTAGTAGTGAAGATCAAACCGTAACCTTTATAGATAGTAATGCTATTAAACTAGCAGATAGTGCAGCATCTACTAATGATGCTTATAATGGTATGAAGATACAACTATTTGAAGAAGATGCTGCTGGCGATGTAACCATGCAAGAAAGAATAATCCAAGACTATGATGGTAGTGGAAGAAAAGCAACTATCGGTACATCTTGGGACGCAGGTAATGAACCTATGGCAAACGCTGGTTCAACTTATACCTATAAAATATTTTTACCAACAGGAGATAGACGAGTAAGTATAAATCCTGCAATACAATTAATGGACTATATGAGTTCAAAAGTTTACGGAAAAGGTTTAGATGTTGATGATGATTTATCAAAATCAGACTGGTTATCTGCAGCTAGAACTTGTGATACTAGAGGAACACAGACATTAACAATTAATTCTGGAAGTGCGACTGCAGGAGATAGATATGTATTAACCTCAGACGGCACTGCTAGCGGAACAATCTTATCAATGGGTCGAGTTCAAGCTACCGTTAGTAGTGCTACTGAGGTAATTATGGAAGAATGTTTTGGTAGTTTTGTAAAAGACTTTATGAAAAGCAGTCATACTTATTCAGTAGGAGATATAGTATGGACTAAATCAGGTTATTATAGATGTACTACATCAAACACTTACGCAGCAGAACCTACTGGTACTAATCCTACTGGGTGGACTGGTCCTATAACATCAGGTGTTCCTATTTATAAAATAGAACAGACAGGTAGTGCAAATACAAAAAGTACAAATATAACAGCAACTGCCTTAAATATGAGATATACCTACAATAATGATGCAGGAACCGCAGTATATGAAAATCCTGTTACTCATAGTTTATATGATATGTCTTGGGTTAAGTATTGGAGATATTTAGGTTGGGAACAACATCATCAAAGATGGGTTACTAGACATCAAACCTGTGGAACTATTGATACCTCAGCTCCAATATTAGATACTGTTGGCGGTTTCTTAGAGCATATGAACGGTAGTTTGACTTTTGAGTCAGGAAAATATGTATTAAGAATAGCAACTACAACAGATTCAATTGCTTCAGATATAGCAACTGCTAGTGATACAGGATATACAAAAGGGTCTGAATTAAATGTTAGATGGGTTACAGAAGATGATATTATTGGTAATATAAACTTAAAAGACGGTGGCGTACAAAAGGCTTATAATACTGTTAATTCACAAATAGAAATGCCAAGTACGCAATGGAAGGGTAAATCTGTAAGTTTTTATGATTCTAATTATCTAAAGTCTGATAAAATGATTGTAAAACAGGGTACCTTAAATCAACCTTCTGTAATTAATTATTTTAATGCTCGCATAAATGTAGAGAATTTTTTAAGAAAATCTAGGTTTGGTTTAAGTATAACCTTTACAATGGGACCGAAAGCCTTATTATTAAAGGCTGGGGAAACTATAAAAATAACTCATGATAAGTTTGGTTGGACTGGAAAAGTCTTTAGAATAGATAATATCAATTTCAATGTAGACTGTACAGCTTCCGTAACTTGCAGAGAATATGACGATAGTTTTTATAGTATAGACCCACCAAGACTACCTAGTATTTTAAACGAAGATTTTAGAGCGCCGATAGAAGCATCACCTGCAACACCCTCTAGTTTAGCGGCTAGTGCAGGGCAGGTTGGTTCAATTAATTTAACCTGGACTAAGGCTTCGGGTATCACTCCAAATAATGAAACAGAGATTTGGGTAAATTCATCTAATAGTCAATATGGTGCTATTTTAGCAACTGTTAAAGGAGATGTTGAAAGTTTTCAACATAATATAGGTTTAGATGGTGCACAAAGATATTATTGGATAAGACACAAAAAGACTATATACAAGAAGGGTATACAAAAAATATTATATGGTGCATATCATGGGTCAGCAAATGCAACTACTGTTATACCAAGTAGTTTATATGATGTAGTATTACAAGCAGATTCCTATAATTTTAGAGCTAATTCATCTGGTACTATATCTGCACCTAATAATATAACTTTTACAACTCAAAGACATAATTTATCTGCAGCACAGGTTGTTACTACTAGCCCTAGTGTAACTTTAACAGGTAGTGGAGATACAAGAGTATTATCTAAAGCTAATATGGGTACTGAAACTGCTGTAACAGTAACATCTACAGTAACTTCTACATCAGCAGAAAGAGATGCAGGTGCAGCAAATACATATACTTCTAGTGTAACTATTATAAGAACAGATGAAGGTGCTGATGGTAGTCCAGGTAGTCCAGGAAGCCCGGGTAGTGCTGGAGCAGCTGGACCGAAGACTGCTACTGGACAAATTTTCTATAATACGGAACAGGCAAACGCACCAAGTGCTCCAAGTAATACAAGTGTTGCATTTAATTTTGCTACTGGAGCTATGACAGGTGGTGTCATGGGTACTGGAAGTAGTGAATGGAGTGTAACTCCACCAACAGCTTCTGCTGGCGCTACGACTTCTAAAATATGGTATGTTTATTATAGTGTAACAGAGTCTAGTGCGGGTAGTGGTACAGGTCAACCAACTTTTGATAGTACAGTTAAACAAGGAACAGGATTTACAAATTTAGTAACCTTTAGTAGTGGAAACTTCCAACAAAATGGAAGTAATATTACTACTATTGATGGTGGTAATATAACAACAGGAACTATTGCAGCAGCCAGGATAGGGGCAGGTAGTTTTACAACTACAGGTGGTTCTGTGGGTGGTTGGACAATAAACAGTACTTCAATTTATACAGGAACAGAAGACCATAGTGGATATACGGCAAATACAGGAGATGTAACTTTATATAGTGATGGTACGGATTCATCTTTTCATGCTTATCAATTTTATATTGATACTGGTGGTAATGCTTATTTTAAAGGAGATCTAACGGGTTCTTCGGGAACATTTAGTGGTACTTTACAAGTAGGTGGAACAAGTTTAACAACTAGTAATACATTTAATGATCAAACAAATTGGTCAGATGTAGCAGGAACACCTAATGCTCCAGCTAATAATGCAACAAATACAAACGCACCAGAAAGCGCAAATCACAGTAGTGGAAGTGTAGGTGGTTGGACTATAAGTGCTTCAAAAATTTATAGCACCTATGTAGAAATAGATAACACTAACCACAGAATATTAATTAAGGATTCATAATGGAACTAACAGAAGTAGCAGCTAAAAAATTAAGACCACTCATAAGTGAAGATGAGGGCGTACGGCTTGGTGTAAAAGGTGGTGGCTGTGCAGGTTTTGAGTATAAATTTGGAGTTGTTCCTATGGAAGATATTTTTGAAGACGATCACATAGTAGAAAATCTAGGTGTAAAAGTATTTATAGATGCAATAAGCTATACTTATTTACAAAATGTAATTATAGACTGGAAAGAAGATACTTTTTCAAGTAGATTTACTATAAATAATCCAGATATTACTGGCAGCTGTGGTTGTGGAAATAGTTTTTATTAAGGAATAGATAATGGCAAATAGAGTAGTATTAGGAAAAGTCGGAAGTGACTATTGTTTAAAGGTTTCAGAGCCTGGGGATAACGTATTGTCTCCAAGTGAGCCTTTAATATTTGATTCAACAGTAGTAAGAACTGGTCAAGTTTATGCAGGGGGCAACAGTTCTTCACTAAGTTCTAGTGGAGTAGATTGGTCAGCCACCAAAGGTCAGTTGGGTTATATACCTCTTGTAACACAAACAAACGATGATAATGGTAATAAAATGTTCTCTAATACTGTATATCTCGAAGAATATATTGACTATTATGGTGCTTGTAGAACTACACTTACTAGTCTTATTCCTTCCGTTGTAGATGATGGAGTTCAAGATGTCTCTCATAATAACGTGTTTTTTATGGTTTTAAGAATACCTATGCAATATGGTAAGATGACAGATTCAACTTTGTGGGATTAACATGGCAGCAAAGATATTATTAGGAAAAAGTACAAACACTAATCTCCATAGTGGAACAAAATATGGTATGTGGATTGCTAGAGCTGGAGAGGAAGATGTAACTACTTGTGCAGCAGATGAGTTAATTTTTAATACAGACACAATGGGAAGTGTATCTGGTGCAATAGATGCAGGACAATATCAGGTTATGCCCAGTAGTGGAACAACTGCTGATGTACAAGTAACTGTTTCTGCGGGTTCAACAGCTACCTTTTCTTTTACAGATTTAGATATTGACTTAATTTGGGCAGCGTCTTTCGGAGGTGCATTAGCGGGTACTAATAATGCAAACCCTACTACACAATTAATGAATGCTCAAGGATATGCAACTAACCAATCAAGTGTTAGTGTCTCTAATACAGGAGCCACCGCTAGAACTGGAAGAGTGGCAGCCATAAGAGCTTTTAAGACTGGAGGTTTATGGTAATGGCAAATAGAGTGATATTAGGAAAGAGAGGAAGTGATTATGGTCTGTTTGTGTCTCAAAAAGACGTAGATGTAACAGATACTAGTATTACTACACCTTTATCTTTTGATAGTAGAGCCGTAAGAAGTCTTATGGTACACCAAAAAGGAGAAGGATCCTTGCCTCCACCGGGTGGAGGTGCTTGGGGTACTCAACAAGTACTTCTTAGTCATGGACTAGGTTACGCACCTGCATACGCAGTAAGGTGGTGTAGAGCTGCAGATTTAACTAGTGGCGTAGCAACAACAATGAGAAGTCCATGTGTGTGGTATAGACGTGAAGAAGAGACTGATGGTGGTGAAGGTGAAGAAGAAGCAGTATGGGAAACAACAAATAGTGAAGGCTTAGATACTTATATACTAACATCTTCGCCTTATCAAATAAGAATAAGAAATATGTGGGCAGGAGAGTCTTTAGAAGTAATAGAAGACTTAGCTGGAGGAGCTCCAGCAGCCTACAATAACACAGGGGCTGAAACCCTTTATTATACATACGTAATCTTTAAATGCAAAGATTTCACAGGAGGATTAGGACTATGACTGATTTTAATATATTTTACGATTCAAGTAAAAACATAAACTGGGCCTCTAGTGGTCCGGTAACATCACAGGTTATATCTGATCAAGCAAAACTGGGTCTAACTCATGTACAGTTAAGCTTAGCACAGATGCCTGCTTGTGATAAATATTATGTCAATGATGCAGGAGATGGTGTAGTTGCATACCATACTTTTGCTTTAAATTTTAGTGCAACAACAATAGCTGTAGATGCAACAATAACAATTACTGGTTGTCCTGCAGGAACAGAAATATTTTTAGATGGTGTATCTGCGGGTACATACTCTACAGGATCTTTAACTTTAACAGGTAGTATGTCTGGTACTTTTAATCTTACATTTAAAAAGGATAAATACTATGACGCTTACCAACAAATAATAGTATCGAGAAAAACATGAATATAAACTTATTAAAACCAGGGGCAACCTATTCAGATAAAAGAAAGCACCACTATCAATTTATAGGTGAACAATTAGACGTCTTATTCCATGATATTGATTCTGGAAAGTTTGGTAATGATGCAAAAACTTCGAATTTCTATATCAATAGAAAAGCTGTAAAAGATAAATACCCGAAGTCTTAAGAAATACCAAACCCCTACAGAAAATATTTCTTGACAACTACCTCACAATTTGGTATAATGTTATAAATGGAGAATAAATAATATGGCGGCAGGAACTTACAATTTTATATTAGAGCAGGGAGCGACGTTTACACGTACTCTAACCGTAAAAGAAAATAATTCAGCAATGAATTTAACAGGCTATTCGGTTGCGTCTAAGATGCGATCCACCCACGACTCAAGTACGGTGGCTGGCACTTTTACGTGTACGATTAGTGATGCTTCCGGTGGAAAAATAACTATGAATATGACAGCTAGTACAACGGCTGACATTGAAGAGGGAATGTATGTTTATGATATAGAAATTACTAGTGGCGCAGGAACTGTAACCAGATTAATGGAAGGAAGTGTTACAGTAACTCCTGAGGTTACTTATTAATGGCTATAACAGTAACAGTAGATGAAACTCCAACATATGTAACAGTAGATGCTACTACTAATACAGTAACACTAGATAGGAGTGATAATCCTATAACAGTAGATACTTCTTTTGATCTGACATTAGCAGCTAGTTTAGCAGCTGATGTTACTTATACTGCAGCAGGCAGTTTACCCGGTGGGAATGTACAGGAAGCACTAGCTGATTTAGCAGATCAATTTTTTAGACAAACTTCTACACCTTCTGGAGCTAATCTAGGAGAGGGTGATTTGTGGTATGATACTGCAAATGAAGAATTAAAAGTTTACAGACAAGTATCTGGAGGATACGAATGGCACGTTATTGCGTCAGCCGGGGGATCATCTCCCACAGCCTTCACCTTAGACGGTGGATCATTTTAGGATAAATAAATGGCAACAAATGTAATTAAAATTAAAAGAACGACAGGAACAACCGCACCTAGTTCGTTAAACGCAGGAGAATTAGCATTTTCAGGTGGAGCTGGTACAGCCGGCAACATGGGAAGTCGTCTATTTATTGGAGATCCTGCAAATTCAAACGCTGTAACAGTAATTGGCGGTAATTACTTCGCAGCTTTAATGGATCATGCACATGGTACTACTACAGCAAGTTCGGTATTAATTGTAGACGCAGATAAATCGACTTCTGAGTTAAGAACCCCTGCATTATACATAGGAGCTTCGGGCTCAGACACTTTAGTAACTTCAACAGCAGCAGAACTTAATATATTAGATGGTGTAACTTCAACAACGGCAGAACTTAATTTAATAGACGGTTCCATTGCAGGAACAGTAGTTGCAAGTAAAGCGGTTGTTGTAGATTCAAATAAAGATATTGCTAGTTTTAGAAATGTTACTTTAACTGGCGAATTAGATGCAGCAACATTAGATATTAGTGGTGATGCAGATATTGATGGTACTACTAATTTAGATAATACAGACATAGATGGATCATTAACAGTTGATGGAGCAATAGACTTTAATGCTACTACTCTTGATATTGATGCAAGTGATGATATTGATATTGATACTTCCGATACTACAGGTGGTATAGCAATAGGTACAGCAAATTCAGGTGTTCCAATATCTATTGGACACACAACTTCAGAAGTCACAGTTAATGATAATTTAACTATTACAGGTGACTTAACAGTTTCAGGTACAACTACAACAGTAAACTCAACTACAGTTTCTATAAAAGATCCTGTATTTGAATTAGGCGAATCTGGTTCAGATGATAACCTTGATCGTGGTCTTAAAATGAAATACAACTCTGGTGGCGCAAAAATTGCCTTTATGGGTTGGGACGATTCGGGTGGTAAGTTTACAATGTTACATGATGCAACAGATAGTAGTAGTACTTTTTCAGGAACACAATCAACACTTATGGCAAATATTGAGACTGTAGGTGGTGCAAACGGTTTAAAAATTGGCGACTCTTATCCATTTAGTGATAGTTCAGGTACTTTAACCCTTACAAATATTGATGCTTTAGACGCAACAACGGAAGCAACTATTGAAAGTGCAATAGATACTTTATCTAATCTAACTACTGTTGGAACAATTGCTTCAGGTGTTTGGGAAGGAACATCTATAGGTATAAGTAAGGGTGGAACAGGACTAAGTTCAGCAGGATCAAGCGGACAAATATTGGTGTCTACTGGAAGTGCTTTTCAATTACAAGATCTTGATGGAGGTACATACAGCTAATGGCACAGGTAATTAAATTAAAAAGAAATACAACTAATACAACAGCTCCTACTACAGATGATATAGTCGTAGGGGAACTAGCCGTAAGTGCAGTTGATGGTAAGATATACCTTCGTAAATCAAACAATACTATTGTAGACGTTGCAGGTGCGGCGGTTGATGAAGCAATTGCTATGGCTATAGCCTTAGGATAAAATAATGGCAAATACATTTAAGAACATAGGATCAGCAAGTATTGGAACTAGTGAAGTTTCAGTATATACTTGTCCGTCCTCTACCACATCTACTATAATTGGACTTACTTGTGCAAATTTAACAACAACAAGCCCTATAAGATGTAGTATAAGATTATACGACAGTTCTGCAACAGCTCATTACTATATAGTGAAAGACGCAGAAATTTTTGAGGGCGGCTCCCTCGTAGTAGTTGGTGGAGATCAAAAAGTAGTATTAGAAGCAGGCGATATAATTAAGGTATCATCGAACACAGCAAGTTCTATTGATTGCGTTATATCATACATGGAGACAACATAATGGCTTATATAGGTAAACGACCAGGTGATACTTTCCCATCAGATAATGCTATCACCACAACTTTAGTAGCAGATAATGCAATTACAGCTGTAAAAATAGCTGAAAATGCTATTACTGCTCGAGAAATAGCAGCAAACACTATTGTTGTAGGAAATATAGCAGATAATGCAGTAGATGCCACAAAAATTGCTTCTAATAGTATTTTAACTAGACATATAGACGATAACCAAATTACAGCAGATCAAATAGCTAATGATGCAGTAGGAATAGCTCAATTAGCGGGTATTGCTCGTGGAAAAATAATCTTAGGAGATGCAAACGGAGATCCTTCACTATTAGCCGCGGGTTCAAATGGACAAGTACTTAAGTCAGATGGTACAGACATAGCTTGGGGAACAGACTTAGGAAAAACAGACGAAGAAATTCAAGACGTTGCAGGTGCAATGTTTACAGGTAATACTGAAACAGGTATTACAGCAACATATCAAGACGGTGATGGAACAATAGATTTAGTAGTTGCTACCCTTAATCAAGATACTACTGGAACTGCAGACAATGTTACAGTTACAGCAAATAATTCAGCTAATGAAACTGTTTATCCAGTATTTGTTGATGGTGCAACTGGCTCGCAAGGAGCCGAAACAGACACAGGATTAACATATAATCCTTCAACAGGTATGTTAACAGCTACGGGTGTTACTGCTACTGTTACTGGTAATTTAACAGGTAATGTAACTGGTAATACATCAGGTACAGCAGCCACAGTAACAGGAGCAGCTCAGTCAAATATAACAAGTTTAGGTACTTTAACAGCATTAACAGTTGATGATGTAGCAGTAGACGGAAAAGTTATTACAATGACTGGATCTAGTGGCGATACTGCCACAGTAACAGTAGGTACTAATGGAACATTAGATATAACTACAACTGATACAGCAGCTGCGGCAGCAAATATTCAAATTACAGCAGATGGAACAGCAGAACTTGCAGGAACAACTGTTACTCTTGATTCAGCCGGTGGTGTAACAATAGACGCTGATGGTGGTACAATTACATTTAGTGATGGTGGTTCTTCACTAGGTACAATTACTTCATCAGGTTATACAGGTAATGTAGTTGGTAATGTTACAGGTAACGCAGATACAGCAACAGCATTAGCTAATGCAAGAACAATAGGAATGTCTGGAGATGTTGTTTGGTCATCAGGATCATTCGATGGCTCAGCAAATGTAACCGCAGCTGCAACAATACAAGCAGATGCAGTAGAACAATCTATGATTGCAGATGATGCAGTTGGAGCAGATCAATTAGCAGCTAACTCTGTTGTTTCCGCAAGTATAGTTAATGGAAGCATTGTATCAGCAGATATAGCAGACAATACAATAGCAACAGGAAATATAGCTGATAACGCTATAGATTCTACTAAAATTGCACAAAATAGTATTCTTACTAGACATATTGATGATAGTCAGGTCACTAACGATCATTTAGCAGGAAGTATTGCAAATTCTAAACTTGCAAACTCAACTATAACAGTTTCAGATGGTTCTAATACTACGGCAACAGCATTGGGTGGAACTATAACTTTTGCAGGAACTAGTAATGAAGTTAATGTTGCAGAGAGTTCTGGTACAATCACTATTGGTTTACCAGATGATGTAACAATTGCTGGAGACTTAACAGTTTCTGGAACAACAACAAGTATTTCAAGTACAACAATAAATGTTGCAGATCCATTAATTGCATTAGCAACTACAAATAATTCTGCTGACGCAGTTGATATTGGTTTATATGGTTTATATGATACTTCTGGTTCTCAGGATTTATATGGTGGTTTATTTAGAGATGCTAATGACTCTGGTAAATGGAAATTATTTAAAGACAATCAAGCAGCCCCTACAACTACTGTAAATACAGGCGGTACAGGGTATGCAAAAGCAACGCTAGTAGCAGATATAGAAGGAAACGTTACTGGTAATGTAACAGGTAATACGAGTGGAACTGCAGCTACTGTTACAACAGCAGCTCAAACAAACATAACAAGCCTTGGCACTTTAACAGCACTTACTGTAGACAATGTTGTAATTGATGGTGCAGTAATTGGACACACAGGCGATACAGATTTAATTACACTATCAAGCGGTGTAGTTACAGTAGCAGGTGAAGTAGATGCAACAAGTCTTGATATATCAGGCGATGCGGATATTGACGGAACACTAGAAGCAGATGCAATTACAGTTGATGGAACAACATTAGCAGAATATATTGCTGATACAGCAGGAGCAATGTTTAGTTCTAATACTGAAACAAATATAACCGCTACTTATCAGGACGCAGATAATACAATTGATTTAGTCATTGGCACCCTTAACCAAGACACTACAGGTTTAGCAGGTACTGCTACAGCACTTGCAACTGCAAGGACTATCGGTGGGGTATCATTTGACGGTACAGCTAATATTAACTTGCCAGGTGTTAATACTGCAGGAGATCAAGATACAACAGGAACAGCAACTCTTGCAACAAACGTTACAGCATCTGCTAATAACTCAACAGACGAAACAGTTTATCCCGTTTTTGTAGATGGAGCAACTGGTTCACAAGGTATAGAAACAGATACAGGATTTACATATAATCCAAGTGACGGTAATCTTACATCAACAACTTTCACAGGTAACTTAACTGGTAACGTAACAGGTAATGTAAGTGGTACTGCAGGAAGTGCAACAGGTAATGCCGCAACAGCAACAGCTTTAGCAAATGCAAGAACTATTGGGGGAACATCTTTTGATGGGACAGCAAATATTGTACCAGCAACTGTAACGGTTGCAGATACAACAGATACGTCTGCTTACGTTGCTCTTTTTGATTCAGCAACAGGTGATTTAGGACCGAAGACAGATGCTGGAATAACATATAATGCTGGTACAGGAATGTTAAGTGCTACAGGTGTTACTTCAACATTTACTGGTAACTTAACAGGTAATGTAACTGGTAATGCTTCAGGAACAGCTTTAACTGTAACTCAAGCAGCACAAACAGCGATAACAAGTCTTGGAACTTTGACTGGAATAGGTGTTGATGGTGCAGCAACCTTTAATGAAAGTGGTGCAGATGTAGACTTCAGAGTTGAATCTGATAGTAATACTCATGCACTATTTGTAGATGCATCTACTAATAGAATAGGAATAAATCAATCTTCTCCAGCTTCAGACCTTCATATTACAGGTTCAGGTGATACTAAACTTACTCTCGAAGACGGAACAGATGAACAATCCCTTGTAGCACATAGTGGTGGTTTAAATTATAATGTTGTTGCAAGTGATAATCATACCTTTACTATTGGTGGTACTGATCTCTTTGGAATGACATCAGCCGGTGAATTTAAAGTAGGTTTTAGTAATATTGCAGATCCTACAATAACTATTGATTCAGCTTCTGGTGGTGATCCACAACTTGTATTTGATACAGGTGCAGGAAACAGAACAGGCATAATTAACTTTAAAGATCAAGGTACTGCAATAGGTTTTATTAAATACGAACATAACGGAGATAAAATGAATTTTGGTTCTGGTTCGTCTACAACATCTACAATGACTGTTAATGATGGAAAAGTTGGTATAAATACAACATCTCCAAGTGTTGACCTACACTTATATGCAACAGCAGATGACAGACCTCATGTACTAATAGAAGGTTATAAAAATCATGGTACAAATGATGCACCTATACTTGAAATATATACAAATGATGAAACTACTGGTGGTATTGCTGATAATACGTCAATAGGTATAATTAGATTCTCAGGTGATGAAAAAGATGGTGGTACTAAAGAAGTTTACGCAGAGATCAACGCTTTAGCACAAGATCCTGGTCAAGGTGCTAGTAATAGAGGTAAATTAAGGCTTAGAACTCAAGTTGCAGGAGATATAGCAGATTCCTTAGTCATAGATGGATATGGAAATTTAACTACACCAGCTGGAAATGTTAGTGCGCATAATATTGTGACAAGCGCCCCTTCTTCTGGAAGTGGCAAATTGACTGGTCATGTTTGGTACGTCGTCTAAAGGAGTAAGCTATGGCTATAAAAGTATGGGACGGAGATTCAATAGAAACACCTCAAGCAATTGCCATCAAAATGACCGATGGTACGCTTCGTCTCGTCAATTATATTGTAGTAAAGGAAACTGACGGTTCCTTAACAACTGCGTGGAACGCAATCTACGCAACAGCACAACAAACTACAGGTACTTACTCAACTACTTATAATACTACTAAGACTACTACCACTACTTATAATACAAGTAAAAGTACAACTACTTCGTATAATACCACAACTACATATAGTACTTCTCATAGTACTACAACTACTTGGGCTACCTCCCAGACTACCCTAACTACTTATAATACTAGTCATTCTACGACTACGACGTATAATACTACAACTACATATAATACAAGTAAGAGTACAACTACTACTTATAATACTACTACGTCTCACGATACTACTACAACTTTTAATACTTCTCATAGTACGACTACTACATATGATTCTGTATGGAGTACCTCAAAAGATACTACTACAACATGGAGTACTAGTAAAACAACTACAACTACGTACGCTACAGCAACCTCACACACTACAAGTACTGCTTGGAATACCTCGCAGACTACAACTACTACTTACAATACTACTCATAGTACTACAACTACATATAATACAAGTTATAATACTACTAAGACTACTACAACTACATATAATACAAGTAAGACTACTACGACTACTTATAATACTACTACGTCGCATGATACTACTACGACTTGGGCTACTAGTCAATCGACTACTACGACTTTTAATACATCACAGTCTACGACTACGACATATGCTACTAGTCATTCAACGTCGCATAGTACTACAACTACGTATGCTACTTCAAAGTCTACGACGACTACATATAATACAAGTAAGAGTACTACTACTACGTATGCTACATCACACAGTACTACAACTACTTATAATACTAGTCATAGTACTACAACAACCTATGGCACTTCACATAGTACTACAACAACTTGGGCTACTTCGAAAAATACAACAACAAGTTATAATACTTCAAAGAGTACAACAACAAGTTATAATACTTCAAAGAGTACAACAACAAGCTATAATACTTCTCGTAGTACAACAGGTGGAACAAGTTGGACTACAACCTATAATACTTCTTGGACAACTTATTGGGGTAAAAACCAAGGAAACTCTAGAACTACAACTGTAAGTACATCACATAGTACGAGTCATAATACGACTTGGACTACAACCTATGGTACCTCGCATAGTACAACAACAACCTATGGTACCTCGCATAGTACAACAACAACCTACGGTACTTCTCATAGTACAAGTACTAGTTGGAATACTTCGAAGTCTACTACAACAAGTTATAATACTTCGAAGTCTACTACAACTACGTATGCTACCTCGAAGTCTACTACAACTACATATAACACAAGTAAAAGTACAACGACAACCTATGCTACGTCACATAGTACCACTACTACTTATAATACTAGTCATAGTACTACAACAACATATAATACAAGCTATAATACAAGTAAGAGTACTACTACTACTTGGTCTACTTCAAAGAGTACCACTACTACGTGGAATACTTCACAGACAACCACAACTTCATACGATACAGCTACTACACGTGATACAACTACAACGTATAATACAACACATGATACGACAACTACTTATAGTACAAGTCATAGTACAAACCACAGTACTACTACAACTTATAATACAACTCACGATACTACTACTACTTGGAGTACGTCTCAAAATACAACTACGACATATAATACTAATACAACACACGATACGACAACTACTTTTAATACGTCGCAGACAACTACAACTACGTTTAATACATCTCAAGAAACAACTAAATCTACGACTACTACATATAATACAACGAGGACTACGTCTACTAGCTATGATACAGCTACATCTCATAGTACTACGACAACGTATAATACGACTCATGATACAGCTACTTCGCACTCTACAACTACAACGTACAGTACGAGTCATAATACAACTACAACTTGGAATACTTCACAGAGTACTACAACTACGTATAATACCTCACACAGTACTGGTACCTCACATAGTACCACAACTACTTACAATACAACACATGATACAACCACTACATTTAGTACATCACACAATACAACGGGACAATTTAATACCACAGTATATGAAAGAATCACAGTAACTTCCGGCGCTGGGGGTTCTTTAAGAGTAACATCAATTGCATCAGCAAATGCACACAATACTAGATCTAAGTCCGGAAACAACGATTGGACGGAGAGTTAAAATGACAATGACAGTAACAACAATTAATTATAGTGATATAGATATGGCAATCTTTGAAGAGTGCTTTAATGATACACTACCTTATTTAGACCGAGATCCTCCTAATATAATTTGGGAAGAAGGCGGTTTAACTGCTTCTTCAAGTACAGCAGATAAACTACAATATTGTAAGGACTGTTTCGGAGATGGAGATTCAGCTAAAATAATTTTTAAATTAGATATAGATGGCAGAATAGTAAATTATGGATATGGAGCTTTAGAGACAGGAGCACCAAATAGGTTCGTACATTTAATGGATTTATTAAGAAAAGATGCTAGTGGAAGTAGAAGCTGGACATATACAGCAGAATATAATACAAAAATAGACGCTTGGTATAAAAGTGTCTCAGGTGGTGAAGTTACTTCTTCACTATGGGTTATACCAGAATCAACTATGGAAAAAGCATATGATGATTGTGTAACCGCAGGATTTCTCACCTACGAAGTAGCTGAGAATAAGACCTACCACGGTCGACCTTATAGAAAATTAATTGTGACCTTCAAGTAATGAAGGACGACATTATCAGATGGATGAAGGAATTCGTAGAAGTTCCTCACCCTAATTTTGGAAACTTTGCACCATGTCCTTATGCTAAAGAAGCAAGGATAGAAAATAAAATAAAATTTGTAGAGTTTCCAAACTCAAGACCAGACTCAGATATTGAACCATATGTTCGTAATATGATGTTAGATGAATTTGATGTAACTATTTTAATATTTGAGAAGGATAGGTGGACAGCAAAAGAAACTTTTGAAATTGCTAGAAAAATGGAGAAGATAGCAATAGGCAGAGGTCTTCTACTAAGTGAAGATCACCCAGAAATGATCGAAGTAGTAGGAGATACAATACTAAATCAGGGAGACTATATCATTTTCTTTATTCAAGGATTTGATAAACAAAATCGTTATGCTCAGAAACTTAGAAAAACTAAGTATTACGATAATTTTAAAAACCCTATCTTAAATGATAGATTAAACGCTTATTTCACAGAACAGGAAGAACAATGGAAGAAATAATAAAAAGAATTAAAAAACTAGAAGAATGGAGTCACCCAGATAGAGAAGAAGCCTTTAAAGAAGAAATGAATGTTGTAACTAGAAGGGCGGAAGAAACCTTAGCTATTATAATAGAACACTTTAAAGAGATGGAAGATCGAATGGAAGAATTAGAAACTAAATTAAATAAATTGGATATTTAACATGGCAAAAGGAATTGAAATACTCGCATTTAATGATGTTTTAAATGATGATGTAGCACACTTTTTCAAATCAGGAACAATTAGACGATCTAAACAAAACGATAAATTAGATCCTATTCATGAATTATTGCCTGAAAAAGGTAATCATGATACTAATTTAGAGTATGATATTTGGTATGATTTTATGAATGAACACAAGATAAGAGGCTATGTATATACTGATGTAATGACAAAGTTTGTGTATATAAGACCCGCATCTAGTTTATATTGTACCAAAATTATGAATGACGCTGTTCAAAGTGAAATAACTATACAAGGTGAAGAAATATTTAGAGATATAGCTGATAGTGATAATGATAAATATAAATTAAGAAAAACAGATATATCATATCCTTTTGTTATATTTTTACCCGGTACTAATATATTAAATGATATAGTAGACCGTAAAAAAGTAAAACAAGCTATAGATGTGTATGGGGCAAAACTTAAGTGTCACCCGCTAACCTCTCCCTTTGCTATGAGTGATTTAAAAAACAACTTCGGAAAAGAATCTCTCATAGATAAAAACCTATCTGGACACGCCATATTAGATAGAGCAAAAACTGTTGGGTGTTGTACTAATTCAGAAATGGGACTTGTTGCTCTCGCTAAAGGAAAGAAAATAAACCTATATGATAAAAAAGGATTAGAAAAATTTTACTCATACACATCAATCTATAACGCATTAAAAAGAAATAATCTTTTAAATAAGACAGGACTTAAACGTCTACTCTCTTGTAAATATGCTGGTTTAATATCCCACCTCTCTTGGAATCCACAAGAAAATATTAACGAATTTTTTAACTATTTTAAGGAAGAAACTCATGTTCCCCCTGAACGACCTAAGAGTCTTAATACTGGAAGAAAATAATCTAGTAGACTTAACTGTAAATTCTTTACATAAGAATATGCCAACTGTACCCTATACAGTTGTACCATGCGAACCCGGCAATAGATTCCCTACTACCTTTAAACATATAAAGGGAGTAACTTTAGTACTAAGAAGTGGGTTGGTTGTAAATAAAGAGGTCGAAATACCAGACAGTATACTTAATTTTCCTTTGTGTATTAGTAGGCGGGGTGTTTATGTGACTGATAACAGACTTAAGTTACACTATCCTCTTGTTGATAAAAATATTACTGAAGGATTAATTGATTTATCTATCTTTTTAATTAATCCTGAAAAATGGGATTCAATTCCTGAATCAGATAGAGGTGTTATACCTACTAAAAAATTATATATGCCAAGAAGTATGAATCATAAAGATGATGTTCTTTTTAAGGAAGAAGCTGTGGCAACAATAGATGCTTTACACTATGGTATAGAAGGAGAAAATGCTTTTATATATAATTATGTTGAGTGTATAGAGAAGGATAATATAAATGTATTAGAAACTTATGCTTATCATTTTGAAAAACTACTACTATATTTAGATGGGGTTCCTAATAAAGAAAACTCCCGTATAGAGTATTTAGGTAATCTGTCAAAAACTAGAATATCAAAAATGAGGAAAGCATTATATGATATCAGATAGCTATAAGAAACAGTTAGAACAACTACATAAAGAAAATGAAGATTGGGGAACAGGTCCAAGAGGAAATATTATTCGTATTTGTCATTGGTTATATATGAATAATATTAACCATGTATTAGATTATGGTTGTGGTAAGGGAGATAATTTACCAATGTTTTTACCTATAAAGGTTTCAAACTATGATCCTGCGATACCTAAGTGGTCAAAGAAACCATCAGCTGTAGAATATGTACTATGTACTGATGTATTAGAACACGTAGAGCCCGAATACATAGAAGATGTACTAGATCATCTAGTTTCCTTAACTCTTAGGAAGGCTTTTATTACTGTTTCATTAAGAGAATCAAGAGAGACTTTACCAGATGGAAGAAATGCTCATCTAATAGTTAAGCCTGCTGAATGGTGGATTGATTTAATAAAGCGGTACGCTTTTATAGAACAGATAGATTTTGCTAGAGATACTTCTATACAAAATGACTTAGTTTTAGTACTAAGGGCTTGAAAAGTCGTATTCTTTTCTATCTAATGGTTTGGCTTCTGTATCCTCTATAAGAGGTACGCTAATAGATATTCTTCTTGTTTGAGCAACTGCCTTATGCACTAAACCTTTAGGGATATATAATAAATCTCCTGCTGTTAAGTCAAATTCTGTATAATCGTCTGGTAAATTTGATAAAGAATTATTAACCGTCCACCTTACTGTTCCGTGTGCATGAACTAACCAATTATCATCATTATCTCTATGGGAGGGAAATGACCAACCATCTTTAGCTCTACTACAATAAAAGTGAGCATCAGCAGCACCTTCAAAATATTTTTCTATAGCACTAGCTATTGCAGAAATTTCTTTGGTTAGTAGAGAAGCTTTTGTTAAGATAATAGAGCCATTATCTCTCCATATTCTATACAAATATTCTTTTTCATAATAAAACTCTTTAGACCAGTTAGGTTTTCTATGTTTATAAAGGTTATCTTTTTCCATACATAGTTTTTTACCTCCAGGTAATATTGCCTGTAAACCACTTACTGCTCTATCATTATTTATATAAGTTGAAAACTCTTCCCAAGTAATAATCTTTGTAAATAGATTTTTTCTCCAAGCATTACCTTTTATAACACAAAATTTCTTTCTGTGATATTTCGTATGAAATTCATCTAGTGTCATGGGATATATTAAATCTTCAAACTTCATTTATTAAATTTCCTAAGACAACATATCTGTCTGTATCATATATTGTATTACTATAACTATGTAACGATAGGTCATTTGCTAAAAAGATATAACCTGTATTTACTTTCCACGGAATTGCTTCGTATGGGTTTGTATCTTCTTTTTTAAATTTATTTTCTAAACCCTTTTCAAAAGCATGAAAATATGTTGGTTCTTGTCTTGTTGGGTGGATATATACTAAAAAACTCAAATATTTTTGAGGCACGTCTGTGTGTATTTTATAGTTTATTCCTTGAGCTGTTCCCTGCAGACTTATATCTAGTACTGGATTAGTAAGAGGTGGTCGATGTCTTTCTCCCCACATCGGCACTCCTTCTTCTTCCATTTCTTCTGCTAATTGTGGATATAACCAACTTAATATAGGTTCAAAAGAATCCTTTATTAGAGGAAGCTCCGCAGCTCTATAAGCAGTAGGTGGTTGTCCCTCTGGTAATTGTATTTTGAAATGCGGTATTCTTTCTTTAATATAGTCTAATTCATGTTCTCTGAAAACATCAGATATTTGCCAAACTAAACCATGTTTATTCTTATTCCACTTCGTTCTGTTTATCTTCATAAATACCTTCAAAATCTATTGGTTGCAAGAAAGCCGGGTGAAACCCTGATTTTGTAGTAATATCAGATATAAACTGTTGGGCATATGGAAATAAAATTATAGGACACTCTACGCGTACAGCTCTATTTCTTTCATCTTCTTCGTGTCCTTTTAGATCAAATAAACCAGCATATTGTGTATTAACTACATATAAAAAATGTTCTTTATCTTTTCCTATAACACTTATATTTAATACTACTTCATAGTAGTTAGGTGGAAGCAACAATTTATGCCCCACATTACAGTCCATTTTTACAACTACTTGGTCTCTTTCATACTGAAATTGTTCAGGACTAGAAGGCGTTTCTATACTAGAGTCTTTTATAAAAATCTTTTCTACAATTATTTCTTTATTCGCCATCTTCCTCTCCAGTTTCTTCTGGCTCAACTAATTTTTCTAGTTGTATTTGAAAGCCAGAGTAAGCCGCTCTATGCCTGTCCAAGTGTTTAGAACATTTATTTATATCCGCTTGGATTTCATTCATTTGAGCAACGCAATACTGCGCTTCTGGAGAAAGCTCACTTATAATATATTTTTTATCTCCCAGCATTAGTACTGGTTCATCTTGTGCTATAGCCATTTTTTTCTCCTTATTTAATGGGGCAAGCGCCCGTTGCACATTCTTCATCTCTTATTTCCTCGAAAGTATCTGTACCTTCTAAGTCAATAGGAAGAAGTCTTTCCACATATTTATCAAATTCTTCTTTGGTTACTACTTCCTGTGGTAGATATAGATAACCTAAATCTTTTGCTGTTTTTGTGGGATCATTTCTATAAATGAAACTCACTCCAACATATTGTTCCCAATTATTACACAACCAACTTACAATATCTTCAACTTCTTCAGGGCTGTAACTAATTGTGGCACTAACATTTTGTTGACACCAGTTATTCTGAATTAGCTTATACCTTTCCAATTGTTCAATCGCAGTTTCGAGGTTAACCTCTTTACCGTTTTCACGATCAAATTCCACATCTTGATAAGATGTGGGGAAAGTAACCAAAATCCCTTCCGGATCAGTAGGGTGATCGAATACATTATAATTAGCGCTACGCAAAGTATTAATAAGAGGATCGTGCTTACTGAAATTAATATTGTTAAAGATATATTTACCAAGAGGCTTATGCACACCTTCAGTAGTGTCCATAATCTTTGATAATGTTCCGCTTGGTTTGACTGTTGTAACATTTTTTGGCCTGGGTAGATCGAGTTCATCAGCCATACGGTAAGCAGCTGAGGTTGTGACTCGTTGCATTTGTTTGTAGTCATAAGCTCCTAAATTCCTCCTTCTTGCTATCCCCGTTAAGCCAACTCCACATAAGTGTAAGAATTGGTTATTGAGATGCCAAGCTTCTTGCAGGACTCCATCATGTAAGTTTACACAAGTTTGACGATAGTTTGCTCTTGCTACTAACTTCAATGCACGTGTTAAACCTGCTTGATCTCCTACGAATTTTCCTAAGTCAATTTCTGTTAAATTACAGAAGGTTTTATTTCCTAATAGTATTTCAGCACAGGGATTAACTCCTTTAAACCAAGGAGCTCGTTCTAAAGCGGCAACTCCATTAATGAAGCCCGGCTCAGAACCACCTGCATCTGCCATTAGATCAAATATTTCTTCTAGTTCTTCTCTTTTTGGTTTATATCTAAATAATAGAGAATTATTACTTTGTTGTCTTTGTTCATTCCCTGTTACCCACCAATCTTTCTTAGCGACAGCAAAATCATGCCATTCTGGTTCACCATAATCAAATAATGCAATTTCAGCACTTCTTCTAGATGATAGCACAGTACCTAACCAGTTAATAATATCTAAAATATCCATCTTTCTTAAGAGATTACCCGCTCTAAGATTCAATATTTTAGCTATTTCCATGTATGCTTTTCCTATCGCTTCACTTCCAGACGATATCCAACCATATCCTTTAAGTCTTTCACCTGCAGGTCTTATTTCCGAAAAGTCTAATACTAGTCTTTCAGCTGGATACTTTCCTGCTAGTAACTTTCCTATACTTTTAGCCCATGCTTCAGCAGAATCTCCAACTCGTAGAGTCCATACTTTAGTATATTCGTCCCAGATTTCGACATTTTCTTCAAATCCACCCTTACCTGATCTCTGTGTGTGGATTACATCAATATTTTCTATTGGCTTATAAAAGCCGTTTAATGTACCAGTAATAGGTTTAAATCCTACCCCACACCCTTGTAATAGAAGCCATAGAACATCTACTACATCATAAACTGTTTCTACTATTGTAAAGGAACAATTAAACATAGAGCTTTCTCGTCTACGGGATATTTCCGTATCCCCTAACCATAGAGTTCTACCTGCCATTGCAGCTTTTCTATCTATAAGTAGTTTTTGAAGTTCTACTAATTCATTCCATTCTTCGTCTGTGAGTCGAGTTTCTCCTTTTGCTCGTTCCCACAACCATTTTTGGTGGGCAATTACTCGCCCTATTGTTTGCTCCCAAGTTTCGAACTTAGTTCCTTCTGCGTTCAGAGGTCTATTATATGTTCGCCTTGTAACAACCTGTGCTCTTGTACTCGGCATTATTTACTCCCGTTTAAATGTGTTTTTACCTTTGAGGATAAATCCTCTAAATCCATATCTGCTTCTATAAGTGCTTGTTCAGAATAGCTTTCTAAGTCCATTAATTCTGCATTAAGTAGCAATCTATCAGCGTTTTCGTTTAATTCTTGTATAAATTTGTATTTACTATCTATTGGACACGCATTATATATGTCAAATAAATCTCCATACTGTTCAATGAGCTGTTCTGCTCGTTTTGGTCCGATACCTTTAATTCCGGGTATGTTATCTCCTGTATCTCCTGCTAAGCATTTGAAAGTAAGGAACATCTCTTTATCGAAATTATAATGTTCGTCCCAGTTGTCTACTGTAACTTCTTTACGAGTTACGGTTGAAAAACGAGATACATCATCATCTATAAGTAAATCCCAGTCTTTATCCGAAGATATTAACCATGTTTCACCTACTCCAAATTCTTTTCGTTTTCCTACTATCCATGCGGCTAAATCGTCCGCCTCTAACCCTCGCTGTTTTATAATTAAATGCCCTTTATTCTGAAGTCGTTTAAAGGCATTAGCAAATTCAGCTAAGAACTGCTCGAATTCTTGTTTTTCTGTTTCTGTCTGATCTTTATACCTATCTTTCCTATTTGCTTTATAGTCTGGATAGATATTTTTTCTATAAGTGCTACCACCATCTGCAAGGATAATGATATTTCCACAGTTATACGACTTTGCAAGACTCTCTACTGTTCTTACATAGTCATTTGTATAATAGGGCACTCTCTTGTAACGCCACCTAAACGCAACATTTAGTCCATCTACTATTAGTAAATTGTTATTGTGTTCTTGTACCCCTGAATCGAGAAACTTCATTCCTTCTCTAAAGAGTTAGCATATAGTATATCTGCCTCCATCTTTAGACCGTCAATTTCTCTCTCCATCTTGCTTATTTTTTGTTCTAAAACTAGGATTCTTTCATAAGCATTAAGTATCCCCAGCTTCTCTAAGAGCCAATTCATTTTTGTATCCTTCTATTATTTTTAGTTTATCATCATTGTCAGCCATAATAGCTACCTGCGTATCTACAGCCTCTATAACATCTGGGTGTTCTCCTATCCCTGCAGGATTACGGAGATATACCTCTAGATTAGCTTCTGCTTTTTTAATGTTGCCGACATAAAACGCCTCTAAAGCGTTCAAAATTGTTTTTTCCATTTTTTACTCCAGTCTAGATATATTATCTTCTTTAATTACATCTATCTTCGCTAATAACGGGTGTGTCCAACCATGCGAAACTATGTAAGTATTTAAATCTTCTTGGAGTAGAATCTCTACTAGCTTTTCCCTGCCATTATCATCAAGCACAGCTATAACTTCATCAAGAAATAGTGTGTTAATCCGTGAACTAGAAATGCTACTCATTAATTTGCGTATTGCAAGTAGAGTAGATGTATTTACTCTCGCTAGTTCACCACTACTAAGAGCTAATATATCTACTATCTTACTGTTGTCTGTAATCTCTACATTCAACTTATCGTTTGTAACTACGAACTCTAAACTGAATCGACCATCTGATAGTTCAGCTAGGTATTCATTCGTAAGTTGTTCGAGGTCTTTTACCAAGTTTTCAATCTTGTATGCAAGGAGTCCGTTCGTGCTGAAGGCTTTCTTTAGTATCTCAAGATAAGTTGCAGTTTCTTCAACTTTACCCAAAGCCGCGACAATTTCTTCAAGCTCTGTCTCCATACCTTCCGTTTGTTCTTTAATTATCTCCATTCGAGTATTATGGCGTTCCGCCTTCATATTCTCGGCAGAGATTCTTTGTATCTCTGCGGAAAGATTTGAGATTTTTGAAGAAAGTTCGTCAATCTCTTGGGATAAGTAATCTCCGTCTAAAATTGTAGAGGGCAGAGAATCGTCCCAACGGCGAACAGCTTCTTCAAATTCGCCCTGAAGCCGATCTCTTGTGAGAACTTTCTCATTCTCTTGACGAGCTATATCCATTTCATAAGATAATTTATCTTTCTCATGAATTGCATCATTCTTGTTCAAGAGATAGCTGAGCTTCAATCCTTCTTGTTTCTTTTCATCTATATCCTGTTCACAAGTTGGACAAATCCCTTTTAAATCTCTTAACTTGTCCAAATGCGCTTCAGCATTGAGCAAGTTGGCATTTAAAGTGCCAAGCATCTCCGATTTAGCGTCAAGGTCAATTAAAGAACCTACATATAATCTCTCTGGCAGGTTTTCTAGTCGATCTAACTCGTCTTTATAATAATTATTATCTATAATTTTTTTATTTTTCTCAGAGATTTTTTCTAAATCGTTTCGTAACTGCCTTAATTGCTTTTCGTCATCTTCCGAATAATTTGGTAGATTTTTTATCTCTAGTATATTGATAGTGTCTAATTTATTTTCATCTAACCATTTTACTATCGTATCAGACTTACTATCTAGGCGATTAATTTTTATTTGAATATCGCGTGCTGCTACCTTGAAAATTTCAAAAAATTCAACATACTCATCTAACTTCAGTAATTCGATCAGAAATTTCTTACGATTTGTGTCTGTGGCAGTTAGAAATTGTAAACTCATATTTGTATTCTGATATACGAGTTGTGTAAAAGTCTTAAAATCTAATCCAAGTAGATTTTGTACTGTTTTGTATGTATTGGTTGCAGTATGAGATGATATATCCTTACCATTTTCATATAGTTTGCATTTAATAGACCCTTTTCTATTTATGTCTATTTCATAGTTATTTTCATCTACATCAAAGGTAAGATTAATGTGATAACCTTTATTGATAAATCTGTTTTGTATTTCTGCTTTTTTGATGCCTTTTGAATTTTTATTAAAAAGGACTTCTTCCAGTATTAAAGGTATACTAGACTTCCCTTGCCCGTTAGTACCGACAAGTTGAGTTAAAGTACAGTCGTCTAAATCAAGAGAGTTTCCTGCACCATAACTAAAACAGTTATCCCATTGTAGCTTTTTGAGAGTAATCATTAAAGACTCCTACTATTCGTTTAATTTTATCATCACTTAAATTAAGTATTGCACTAAGATACTCTATTAGTTCTTCATCTATTGACATATCTTTAAGATTTAATGTCGCTTCAGTACTTCGCTTTACTACTTTCTTATCAAGCAATTCGGAGTTCTTAACTGATGCCAGGTCTGCTACATCGCCCTCTATCTCATAGATCGTATGATGATAGTCAGTTGGTATCATTTGACTTTCATTTTGAATTGTCTTTCTAATTAATTGTGGTAACTCGAACTGATACCATTTCCAAGAGGATTTAGTATCATCAATCATTAAGTATCCTGTTTTAACTATTTCTCTGTGAAAAGAAGTAGTCATTGGGCTGCCTGGATAGACGATGTTTCTTTGAGTATTAGTGTGACTATGCAAGTCACCTGCGTATACTATTGGAAATGCATCGAATCTATCCAAGTCAACCTCTGGTGTTACGTGCGGTTGTATTTCACCTCGCACATGGGTAAAGAGAGGTTTGTCGGGATTACACTTTTCTATAGAATCCTTCTTGTGTAGATCAACATAAGGTAATATTGTTCCCCACTCAAACTCCGTTGTAGTATCGATAACCTCGACTAACTTATTAACATCTTGAGTTGCTCTCTTTAAATTTGAGAAGAATGTTTTGTTCTTTTTGGTCGCTTCGTGGTTGCCATCAAATATGTATGTTGGAATGGTAACTCCTTTGACAAAATCAAAATATAGAGTTAATTCGTCCATTGTTGGAACTCTATCAAATAGGTCTCCACCAATTACATGAATATCTGCGGTCTTCTCTATGAGCTTTATTTCCTCGAAAAATAATTCGAAGCGAGAACAAGCCCACGGCAAAGGTACATTCTTCTGCCCTAGCTTTATATGCCAGTCTGCCGTGAATAGAATCATGCTACGAAGTCTTCGCCTTCTTGCCAAGAACAACCAGTAAGACCACCCGCACGGAGAGCTTTTAGTGTCCTTAGGACTTCGTCTGCATTTCTACCTGTATCAAGAGCATTTACTGATACGTGTTGAATAATGTTTTCTTCATCAACAATATAAGTTGCTCTGTAACATACACCATTCTGATGATCTATTATTCCTAGATCATCTGATAGATACAAACCACAGTCTGCAGCTAAAGTGTGATGTATGTTTGCAATCATTGGATTACTTTCTTTCCATGCAAGTTTACAAAACTCATTATCTCCGCTTATGCCAATGACATGAGCATCAGTTTCAACAGCAATTTTATCCATAGCTGCTATCTCTGTTGGACAAATGAATGTAAAATCTTTTGGATAGAAATAAATAACTCTCCAATGATAATTTGGTTTAAATTCCACTTCTATAAATTCATTGTTTGAAGCTACTCCTTGAAGAATATGATTCTCTGGAAAGTTTGTTCCTACTCCATACATATCACACCCCCTTAAGATAACTTAAATTCTGAATTTATTTCTTCTGGAGCCTCATTACCATCTGGAGTGGTAACTCTTTGAAGAAGCTCTAATTGAGCATCAGCAGTAGGTCGAGGTAGAACATCGTCCATTGAACGAAGCTCTGCTATTGCTTCCATCTCAGCCTCATTAAGAGGTCTTTGTTTGCATTTTAATGCTTGAAGTCTATATTCAACATTAAATGCCATTGGTCCGGTTTTAACTCTTTGAAAGTATATGTCCCAACCAGCTTCTGGATCAGTAGGATCACCTAAGTCTTCTGCGGCAACCATAATTTGTTCCATTAATTTCTTTTTGAGGTTTAATACCTTAACCTTACCGTCTGAAGGATCTATGCATTGCATTGCATAAGCCCACCCACATTTAATTTCAGGAAAGAAATCACGAACGTAATCTTTTTCTTTATTGTTAAATGTTTCAGTTGCTCTATCGAAAGAAAGACACTCCATAGGAATATTTTTCCCATTTTCGCCTTTTATCCAATAAACATATCTTGGTAGTAGATCACCTACCATGCGGAGTACGTTATCTCCATTTTTATAAACGTATTGATCTATTTTGTTTTTTATTGCGCTACCTTGCGCTTGATTAAATTTTATAGCCATTGTTTTTCTCTGTTATTTAGTGTCTTCGAACTTGAAGTGGATTATTCCGTCCTTCATAGTAAGAAGTCTGTTGTTGTTAAAAATATCTTCCACGAAAGGAAGACTGATTAGTTGTAACGAGGTATCCCCCGTTTTTTGATATTCCATATAACTGCGATAAGAAGCTAATGAAACATATTCTGCACATTGCTGATTACCATACTTTTTTCTATTTGCTAGAAGTTTTTCGGGATTAAGTAAAAAACTAAATCCTTCAAAACTTTGTCCCTGATATTTCATAGTAGGGTCTTTAAAGTTTTTTGGTAATCTAGGATAGGTTAGCATATGTATAATTAACATTATTCGCGCAGGGTCGTATTTAGACGCTTTTGCTATTTTTTCCCAATTATATTTTATCATTATATTATATCAAAATTTGAGAGTCTTGTCAAGTAATATTTTTCGGAGGTCATTATAGGGTTGATACTTCATAGCCTTGTTTAATATAGTAGCCAAGTCGTGCGTTAGCTTGTCGTTTTGCAGTATTCCCCAGTAAATGAATATCCACTACTGTTGGTTGTTGTTTCCCTTCATACTGTCTAATTATTCTTCCAATTAACTGGGTAAGAAGGGGCTCGTTATTTACTGGTGTGCCAAGAATTAAGCAACTAAGAATATCTAAAGATATACCTTCTGAGAAAATACTTTGTGTCCCATACAATATATTTTTATCTTCAAAAATCTTATCAATTAACTCTGGTCTTTCTTCGTGTGGTACTGCTCCCGTTACACAAATTGCATCATCACCAGTGAGACGCGCACAAGTTTTTAGGAAGTCTACTCTATCACTAACCACTAATACTTTATGACCTCGTGCAGCATATGCACTTGCTGTCATTGCGATAGAGTTTTGATACTCTGGGTTATAAGCTAATTCATTCACTCTGTTAGCCCAAGGTATTGATGATCCGTCCATGAACCTAATTGGTAGTTTTAATATATCAATTTTAGGCATCATAAAGTTTTCTTTTGGTGGTTTTAAGACATTACTTCCAAAATAATCTCTAAAAACCACGTGTTTGCCATCTTTTCTTAATAAAGTCCCTGTTAGTCCTATCTTATATCTAGCACAATTTTTATCTACAATTCTTGAAAAAGTTGGACTACTAACATGATGCATTTCATCTAAGATTACTAAACCAAATTCTTGTCTAATTTCTGGCACTCGTCTATATAATGTCTGAATATTACCTATTACTACAGGAGTAGATATATCAAATTTTCCACTACCTACAATGCCTGGTTGAAAACCAAAGACTTTCTTTACTTCATTTTCCCATTGTTTCCGCAGAGATAAAGTATGAGTTATTACTAAGGTTTTCTGTCCTAATTTCTCTGCTATTGCTAAACCTGTAAATGTCTTTCCCCAGCTTACCCAAGCGTTAATTATGGCATTGTCATTTACCTCATCATATACTGATTGCTGGCTTGGGCGCAGAGTGAGCTTAAATGGGGGAAATTCTACTGGTTTTTCAATTCGTTTATCTACTATCTCATGGTCTATGGGTATTAAATCTTCTCTACCAGAAGGAATTGCAACTAGCCCGTCTCTAATTCGTGCCATATTTTTAATTACTATTGGTGGATCGCCAAATTTGTAAGATGGAATAGAATAAGTTAATTCTTTGTCTATCTTCTGCTGTTGGTGCGGAAGGACATCTAAATAAATTCTATCACTTATTACTGCTTTCATTAGACAAAATCTGGGCCATTATACCATTGTACTAAGGATTGTCTTTTCCCTTTAGTTACAGGTGTTACTCTGTGTAATAACATAGAAGGAAATACTAATATAGTTCCTTTATTTTTAACCTCTGGGTCTATTGGTAGTTCCATAGTTCCCCAAAGATTCTTAATTTCAAAATCACCACCTTCATATTCCTCTGGATCAGTTAATTGTGCTGTTACACTTATCTTTCTAAATACGGGAGAGTTTGGGTTCATATCTCTATGAAAATTATAATAGTCTGTTTTCTCATAAGTTGCAAATTGAACGTGTTCTTTACCACTTATATTAAAAAACCACTCAGCTTCTATAGATGCTTTTTGAGCATAGCTTTCTAATAGTTTTGATACCCATTCATCTTCTATCCAAGCAACTGTTCCTTGTCTAAAACTTTTATCTTTTACCGCTGGTCCTGTGTGCTCTACATTTGCATCTGCTTGTTCTTTTGATTCTCCTAGTGCTATTATCATATTAAGCATTTCATCTGGAATTGCTTTATCAAAATAATAATAAGGACATTTAATTATACTTTTCATTCATAACCCTCCAATTTTCTATCCCACGGATTTATAATTATTGAGTGTCTTTCTCCTGTAAATTCTTCTACTCTGTGCTTAATTCTTTTTTCAAATATAATCATTCTGTTTTCTCTTGGTTGTATTTCTATTCCGTTTTCAAGTTTTATTTTTCCACCAGTTAGATTATCTACTTTTAGATAAAATACTATTGTAAACATAGGAACACTTAATCTGTGATTTCTTTCCCATCTAACTTCATCTTTATCATAATGCCATTCATTATGGTGGTCTGAGCCTGGTCTAGTATTTTTATGTGTCCATGTTTCATAACCATATATATTATCAATAGAAAAATAATCTGATGCTCTGTCTATTAATAGTTCAGTCCAAAGTTCTGGAGAAGTTATTTTCCAAAACTTATCATCATAGATACCCGTATTAGCTAAATCTCTAAAAGCCAGTAAATCTCTTGTTGGAAGAACACCATCTATTATCATGCAGCGTACCAATTTCTTATCTCCTTAATAAATATAGTTATTATAAAAAATGTATATATCCAAGTAGGGTCTAACCATAATTTTGCAAACCACTTCATGTTACGCACGCCACTATAATAACATAGGTTAGAATATGTACTAACTGATCTAAACCTGTTATTGCCCTTCTAAATCTATCTGACAATCCTTTTCTTTTATAAAGGAATTTAGTTTTTATATAATCTTCATGATAGTGAACAAAACCATCAAATAAAACTGCATATATTACCCAATTCAAAGGTATGAAAGATATTAATGCTAGAAAACAGAAGAACATATGTACTCCTAAGTGCTCTAAACTTCCTCGTGAGCCGTATATATGTTTATTTGTAGGCACGGTAAAAAGGGGATTAAATATATAATCCGCTAAATAATGCTTAAAAGCTAATGAAGACATTATAAGCCAAGGTTCAATCATCTTTTTCTTTACTCGCATTTAAGATTTCTAATATTTGTTTCTGATCTTCTTCTTTTAAAGACCAGAAATAACCTAAAATATCTACTATTTTTTCATCATCTGTTTTTTGTCTATGTTCTACTTTTTCTACTCCAAAAATCATTTCTTTTCCCCAAACCAAGAAACTAGAACTATTCTTTCTCCTTTGAATACCTTTGATACTCCATGAAGCGTATCCCATCTTGTAGTTCTTGTTTCTCCTTCTTGTTCATCTACATATACTATAGGTATGTAGCCATTATTTCCGTGTTCTTTTGTATCTTCTAAATAAATGGGATATCCGCCTTCTAAATCTGGGCTAAGTCCAAGTACTGTTAGTCTGGTTATCCCTTTTTCATCTTTATCTCTGTGTGGCATAGCATAAGAATTTTTCTGATACCCTATAAAGTAATGCCTATATAGAGTATACTTTGGCACAGCTAATTTACGTAATAATGGTATATCGTCTTGTATTTCTACAAAATTAACTTTCCAAAGATTGTCTATTGTTTCTATATGCCCTGTGCGTTTACTAAAGTATATATCTACTAATGCTTGTATTTCATCTCTATCAAATATAGTTTCTTTATGATATAAACTCATATCTTTCTCCAAGTGTCTTTCTTTTGTTCTTCCGATAAATCATATAAAATCCACGGTAGTCCTTGTCGGTAAAGTACCCCTGCCCAAGAAGCATTCTCGGGCAAGGGTCTCTTGAGAGGGAAGGGGAAAGGGCAATTTTTAATCCATAGCATACTTACTATGTTTTTCTTTTCCACTCTCAATATCTTATGATATTTTAACTTTACCTTAGTTGTTTTGTGTTTTTCCACAAAATAACCTTTACTGTCGATATAATATTTTCCCTGATGTTTTATTAGTTCTGCTTCATCTTCAATCATATATTTAAGGGGATATAGCCCTTTCATTGGTGTTTGTAACCTTCTTTTCCCCAAAGTATCACCCTTCATATTTCGATCATCTAATACTTGAGTATCAATAAATAATATACCATCTATTAATTCGATATTATCTGTGTGAACTACAAATACTGGAAATTCTATTGTATCATAAATCATATTTCTTCTCAAACTTGCCAAGAGAGTAGTCATCATGAATATCAAAATCACAACCTACTGGGCAGCCTGGAATACTAATTCCTCTATCTTTTTGCACTTCTTCTTTCACAATAGCACTATATTCTTCTATATAATCCTCTTTGACTTCTGCTAATATGGAATCATGCACTAATGCAAATATTTTTGCTGGTTTGCCTTTTATTCTATTATGTGTATCAATAGCCCCTAATAAATTAATATCTGATGCAATTGATTGAACCAAAAAGTTTAGTCCTGATCTTACTTCGTGACTAGCTATTCCTTGATTGTCTGATTTAACATTAGGTAATCTTCTTTTTCTTCCAAAGTGAGAATATATAAAACCATTATCTCTAATAAATTTTGATGAATGATCTATCCAAGCTCTAAGTTTATGAAACTGTTTAAAGTAATCATCAATAACTTCTTGTGCTTGTGTCTTACTAAAATATTTACCACTATCTTTAGTAACTTGTTCTGATATTTTAGCTGGGCCAGCACCATACATTATTCCGAAAGTAACAGCTTTTGCTGCTTGTCTCTCGGTAGAATAATGCTCGGTAATATCATCGACTTCACCAGGTAGTCCAAAAACTATCTTAGCAATACTACTATGAAAATTACCACCAGACTTAAATACATTCATTAGAGCTTCATCTTTTGCAAGAACAGCAGCAACATATACTTCTGCAGTAGTTAAGTCCATAGCAACAATTTTATTACCTTCTTTTGCACGAATACACCCTTTTACAATAGGATTATCACGAGGTATTTGTTGCATATTCATTTTACCACTAGAAGATAATCTTCCTGATGTAGTGCTATGAATATTAAACCCTGTTCTTAGTCTTTCATCTCTATCAAGTTGTGGAAGAATCTTATCTAAATAGGTATTTTTGATTTTTGACTTCTTTCTTATAGAAAGAATATGGTTTGGTATCTCATGCTCTTTAGCTAATATACCTAATACTTCTGCATTAGTAGAATGTGCTCCTGTACCTGTTTTTATACCTGTGGGTTTTAATCCTACAAAATCAAATAATAATTCTCTTAATTGAACAGTACTGTTTGGATTAAATTCTTTACCTTTTATTCTTTCAAAAGTTTTTACACTATCAAATTCATATAGTTGTCGTACTGCTTCATCAATATCTTCTTGCATTAATACTGCACTTTTTTGAAGTCTATCTTTATCAAAAGGAACTCCTGTATCTTGAACATCTGTTAAAAATCTACAAGCTGGTATCAATATACTATTATATACATTTTTTAGTTTAGGATTATTCAAAACTGCAGGATATAACTTTTCAAATATTAATAGAGTTACTACTGCGTCCATAGCAGCATAGTTCTTCATTATTTCATAAGGCACAGAATCCCAAGTAAAATCTGCCTTTAGTATTCTATTTGCTTTTTTATATCCTTCTATCCAATCATGTAGTTCTTTCTCATAATCTCCATAAGGGGTATATTTCATAGCAAGTTGTTTTAATCCGTGTGTACCAGGCTGCTCTTCCAAACAATAGTGTAGTAACATAGTATCTTCAAAATTTGGAAATTTAAAACCAAAGTGATACTCCATCATAGCCAAGTCAAATTTAGCATTATGAAATACTACTATCTTTTTATTAAATATATCTTGCATTAAAGACTCTACTTCTTCGTCTATAATATCTGTAAGGACATAGGCTCCATGATCTTTTTCGTAAGATAAACTTATTCCCAGTATATAACCATCTCGTGGATATAATCCAGTTGTTTCTGTATCTACTGCTATAAATTTATTATCATGTTCTAATGCCGCTTGTAAAAACTTCATAGCATCAGCTTTATTATCTATTCCATAGCATTTATCTTCTTCTAGTTTTTCTAGTTTCAATTCACCACTTATATATTTAATAATATTACTCTTACTTTCTTCCCACATAGGTCTAGCTTCAGGTTTAAAGGCTAACATTGCAGGATTAATTGCAGGTAAATACTTATCATCTATACATCTACCACTATATTCTGTGATAGAAGTCATTTTAGTATAGTATTTTAATGCTTCTGATCCTATCAGTATTATCCAACGATATTCGTCAATATTTATATCTATATCAACATCTTTTTTTAATACTTTCTTTTTTGTACTATCTGAACAAAGAGCATATCTGTCAAATTCAAATGCACTATCAAATCTGCCTACATAATCTGTTCTACTTGGTTTTGTTTCTATTAATGCTATTTTAGCCATATAATCTTTCCCCTAAATTTTTTACTTGTTGTTCTGCTAGACTGCCCGGGTCTATGTTTTGTCCTAAATTAACGTTCCTAGTTATTAAACCTATTCTTTCTGCAAGAACTCTTACATTTTCAGCGGCTTTTTGACCGGGATCGTCTCCATCAAATATTATATCTACTCCCATAATGTCTTGCATTTTGAGAATAGCAAGTTTATCCATATCTACATTGTTTGTTCCAAAACAACATATTACGTTAGATAAACCCTTGTCGAAAAGATTTACCATATCATAAATCCCTTCGACAAGAATTACTCTACCCTTTATCGGTTTTACACTAGCTGGGTACATGGGAAGAGTAGCTTGTGGTGGATAAATCATATACTTAATTTTTTCACTAAGTGTCATATGCCTTCCATTAAAAGCTACTATCTTCCCTGTAATATCACGAATAGGGAAAACTACCCTACCCACAAATTGTGTTTCGTGATGTAAAAAAGCTTCAAAGTGTTTATAAGTTTCTGGTTTTATATTTCTCCAGTTGCCATTATAGGGTGTATACCCTTGTGGGAAGGGTAAACCTATACTTGAAGATCTTTTTTCCTCTATAGCGTCTACTAATTGTTGTCTTTTTATATCTAAAAAGTTAGAGGGTGCTCCAAACAATTTAAATATATTTCCTTTGTATCCACAAGAAAAACAATTAAAAATTCCTGTGATATTATCTATACGCATACTAGGGTTTCTATCTTCGTGTTCAGGGTTTAAACACCTGACGAGATAATCCCTACCTGATACTTTGAACTCAAGTTTCCGTTCTTGTAATATGTCAACTACTTTCATCTACTAACCACTTAATCGCTACTATCAATATTATCAGGACGTGTAATAGTATGGCTTCTATCATGTTGCCACTCCAGTTCGTCGCCTTCTTTTTCAAATTGCGTCATTTGAGTTCCGCCCTTATCTGCTTCATGTTCATAGTATAGGCTTTTAAATACTACTTCTTGAAGTTGAAACCAAATGGCGATTGCTTTACTACGAAATTCCGTATCTGGCCAAAGATAATACACATTGTGATAGTCCTTTAAAAATCTATGAACAACCACGTTTAAATTATAGTTTTTATTGTGTCTTTTCTTTATCTCATGGACTACTCGGATTCGTTGACTTCCCGCTAAAGGATACCAATTTTCCATAGTTAATATGGGATTTAATATACCTTCATATAAAACACTATCAAGTAATGGTATATTTAGCGGAACATTTTCGATATTATTTTTTACTACTTCCTGATTTAAAATAAAATCGGTTGTTACCTCTACTATTTCAAATGGCGGAACATCTACTAATTCTGCTGTATATTTACTTATTCTATCATAAGCCATTATAAGTTCTCCTTTCTAATGCCATAACTTTCTATTAAGTGTTGTATTGAAGCCAAATCATAAGCCAATTTACAGGTATGACTTCTGAAGCCTTTCAGTCCTGGCCACCAAGGCAACCAAAACCCTTCTTGCCATTCTAGGTAAGTCCAATAGTGTATTGAATAAATATTACATTCTTCGATCTTCGATCTTTTAGATGTAGCTGTTATATCTTTCACTATTACTCCTGCTTTACCGCCTTTAGCATCTGGGTGAGCATCGTTAAACCAAACCCACTCTCCTACATCAAATTCATACTTTAAATTTTGATCTGGTGGAATAAATACATCTCCTTCCGCTACTTTTCGCGGAACTCCTATTCTATCTATGTGGGATTTAACAAAGGCAGGGGAACGATATAAATTTCTAGCAATCTTTACAACGGGAACACCTGCTAAATAACGTTCAACCATTTCCTGTAATTCATAATCACTAGGCGGTTTTCCTCTATTTCTTGCCATTCGTTCGCGTCTATGTTCTAGATCGCTTCTATAGTTGTCTATGATTTTGCCCAACCGTGTAGTATTATAACTAATATTTAACATTTCACACGCTTCTTTTTTAGTTATAGGTTGGTCTGCTTCAAGAGCTATGATAACTCTTTTGATATTAGCATCATCTAATTTTTCATATTTTTTCTTTTTAATTGCCACTATATTGCCTCGTTTATATCTTCCCCAGTTTTGAGACTGTCTTTTAAAGCCTCTTTATCTGTTGGATTCATTGTGGACTGTGGGCCAATCTTTAATGTGTCCCAATCCATTACGCTGGTGAATCCTTCCATCTTTGCCGCTCTCATCTTAGTGCAGTTGAATGTTATACACCCATCTTCTGGTGACCAAGTTTCTAATGTGAAAGCTGCATCTGCTGCATCAAGAATACCTTTTGCAAATCTTGCCTCTCCAGTATTATCTGTTTGATAGGGAGAAAATACTGGTATTTCATACTCTTGTGCAATACTTTTTAGTGTTTTACTTACTTCTATTTGCTCTGTCCAATCATATTGACCTGAGCGACCTGGGGCATTGTGGCGTCGTACCTGATTTAGATAATCTACTATGATAACTCCAAAATCTGTTTGACCTGCTTTTGCTTCTAGTTCTTGTCGAATCCTAGAAAGACTTAATAAAGGGTCATAAACTACTTCTAGTTGTCTGTCTTTAGTGAGTTTTAATTTAGTTAATTTTTGATGGAATACATCGAAATCTCTTTTCTCATAGTATTCTGGTAAAAACTCTTCTCCACCGTCAAATCGTTCTGCCCACCATTTTGCTACTTTATTCCACTCATTCTCTGCAAGATTTCGTGTAATTAGTCTACCTATGGGAACACTTGTCCCTAGTGAGCACATTCTTTGTAGGATAGATCGACTATCCATTTCTATTGTGAAATATAAGGAACTTCTACCATTTTCATAAACATTATTTGCAATATTAACACAAGTAAATGTTTTACCAGCTCCTCTACGACCACCTACAAGCACCAAATCTCTGGGAGAGAATTTCATCTTCTGGTCATAATCTTGATTTAGCCCAAGAGGTAAGTATTTTCTAATCTCTTGTTCTGATTCAAATAGATTTATTACTTGCATATTTTCTTCGGGTGGTTTAAGGTCAACCCTTTCGCCAACATCTAAGACTATTTGTTGTAATGCCTCTACATTTTCTTCAGCAGAAGAAATTGCGACAGTTTTATCTATAAAACCGTCTAATTCATCTAGGATCTCTACTTGAGTATATTCGTTCTTTAAATATTCTAACAGCACCCATGCATCTACATCTACATCTACAGCTTCTATAGCGAAAATCTTTTCTTGTAATTTTCTATCCCTAATAGAGAGTTTTAAGTCCTCAAAAGTAGGTAGCTTTGTAAAATTTTTGACGTGTGTAGCTATTACACGATGAAGTGTCTGATACTCAGCCGTTAAATAATTTTCCCGTAAATTGCCCCAAGTGTCATGATCTTCTTGCGTAATTATCTGCTTCAGTAATGCTGAAGTTAAATTCAAAACCCTTTCTCCCTAGATGAAAAAAGGCAAGAGGAGAGAATTTTCTCCCCTTGCCCGTTAAAATGAAACTTAACTAGAAGCTTTTTCTTTTCTAGCAGCGCCATCGTAGTCTGCGCAAGTAAGACCACGTCTTGTCAACATAGTTTTTACGCCTCGTACGGTTTTGCCAATTTCATCAGCGATGTCTGCAACATTCATGTCAGCAACATCAACTTCAGACAAAGGATCGGCTTTACTAGAGCCTTTTGTTTCCTTCTGTCTAGGAATAGCATTGATATCGCCACTCCTTAACAAGCTAAGAGCTTTTCCTCGAATAGAGTTAACAGTCTTGCCAAGTGCTTCTGCGATTTCTTCAACAAATGCACCGTCATTTACCATAGTAGTAAATGTGGCTTCTTCTTCGGGAGAGTAAGTTCTGACTGATTGAGGTTTCTCAGCTGGTTTTACATGAGAAGTTAATTCCATAGAAAGAATTTTTCCCTGTATTGATTTCGCAGAAAATGCGCCGTCTTCGAAAGAAGCAGCGATATCCGCGTAAGTGTACTGACCTGAGTTGTCAGTAACAAATGTAGAAAGGGTAGCTTCCTGCTCATCAGAAAAAGTTCTGTGAGAAACAGAAGATGCTAGTTCTACATCATAACCCATTTTTCTAAGTTTACTAGATACTGAACGAGTAGAAGTTTCAAGTTCTTCAGCCGCGTCAGCAACAGTTGCTTGAGAAATAGGTGATTCATCACCGACAAAAGAAACTAATGCTTCAGTTCTTTCGTCTGTCCATTTAGGTAATGCCATTGTTTTTCTCCAATTTTAAAAATGACTTAAGGTTATTAATTATTGTTATGCCCGTGTCTTGGGCTTTCTTAGTTTTTGCGGAATCAATTCCGCTTTCGTTAACTAGAATATTTACATCTTTCGTTAAACTACTCTTAACAAGATAGCCCTGATTTTCTAAAACTTTTTTAGCGGCTGCCTTTGTAGAATAGCTTTTCAACTTACCAGATATACATACCACACCTTTATCAGTGCTTTTAGACTCAATCTTTGTAAGTTGTTGCCATCTAAAAGGTAGTCGATCATATCCATTTGTAAAATCTTCTATTAACCAATTTAATAGATTGTCAGTAGCTTTCGGACCGAGACCTGCTTCTTTGCATACTTCTTCGTCTATTTCTGCAATATTCTTTATCTTTGAACAAATTTTAGCTGAAGCTGTGCGTCCTATTAACTTTATTGAAAAAGCAGGTAATAAGTCTACTAAATCGGTATTCTTACTATTCTGAATTTCTCTGTGTAATTTTACTGCCAATTTCTCGGAATTTAGCGCATCTATCATCATGTCTAGAGGAATCTGGTATAAGTCATAAATACTAGAAATCTCTAACTTTTCTATAGTGCGGGGTCCGAGTCCCTTTATTCTGAGTGTCTTTGCAAAGTGTTCAACCATTTTATGCGTCTTACCACCACAAGTGTTGGACTTACAAAAGAGTTGATCTTTTTCCCATTCTAATATCGAGCCACAAGCTGGACAATTAGCGGGGGGATAAATTTGTTGCATAGCCTTTCTCATTTTTTTATATACATATATTATAACAAAAATCAGGTGCCATGTCAAGAATTATTTTTTGGAAAGTCCCGAAGAATGAGCGAAGTAATTTCGAAACACTCTGTCCAACCTCCAAACTTGACCTCTGGTTTAAATTTTTCATGTTTAAATTTTTCATGTAATTCTTGTTCTATTTTCCATACATTATAAAGAGTATCGTGATATGTTCTTTGAATACGAATCTCGTATCCTTTAAAGCCACGACTACGCTTTATAATGTGCCTCCAGTCTTTGCCAGAAGCTATTCCAACCTTAATGCATTCCCTAGCCCAAGATTTTTTATTAACTAGAACTACTCCGTATAAGACGCCGTCCCTATCTTTTTCTATAGGGTGGTTATCAAAGTATGTTTGATTATAAATTCCTGCCATTCTATCCTCTAGTTCCGTAATCCACGGGTTTCTTTTTAAAAATTGATCTTTTTTGTCTATATCCCAATCTTCTACCCAATCACATTGAGTGTGGGGATTATAGAATATATACTGCATTATTGATTTTCAAACCAGTTGTAAACTGCATCGTCTATATACTCTTGACCACTCATTCCATCTAATTCATCTATTGAATCCCACCAGTCAAAATCTTCTGGAAACTCTTCCCAACCTAGTTCATCTAATAGCTCTTGGTTAATGTCATCTCCTTCTAATTCCTCATAGTTACTAAGTCCATCAGAGTCTGCCCAAGCAACACCTATGAAATTACGAAACTCATCTTCATAAGTCATTCTAACTCCAGTCCCTAAAAACTTAGCAAGATGTTCTATCATTGGTATTGGTGGAGACCAAGCCGAATAACCACTTAAATAGTATTCATCATGGTCTTCAAGGTTAACCCATTTTGCACCACAGTTATCTATGTGCCAGTTCCAAGAGTCCTTAGGCCAGCCGTCTGCATCTACTTCCTCATCTTTTATAGCTTCTTGCATAAAAGGTTGGTTGCATACATTTACAAGTTCTGTAAGCTCAAAAGGTCCGTTGCCATAATCTCTTTCTTGTTTTTCTGATTTGAAACAGTTTTCCATCGGTTCGTCCGATGTTATATTAAAATATACATGATTTGCCATGTTACATCTCCCTAATTATTTTTTTAATTCTACTTATTCTTACATAATATAGACCGATATGATACCACAAAGTAGTCACATAACTCACTCTATATATCCTTTACAGTTTTTTGCACCACATTTGCACTCAAAAGGTTCAGCAAGAAGTGTTTCCGTAGTTTTATAATCAAATGTGATTTCTTGACCTTTAAAAATAGTTTTTTGTGCTACTACTACAGGTTTTGGTTGCCCTATTATAAAACTTGTTAAAGTTCCTTTAATTCCTACTTTAATAGGAACATATCTTTCGTTTAATTGCATATCTCTTAAATGACATAAAATAACACAGCTAGGATCACAACTATGATTTATATAACCACCTATTGGGCTATCTAAATGTTTTTCTCCTATTTCTATTGATGTTCTATTGGGGTGGTGTAGATATTTTCCTGTTAGAATTAATACTACCTCACCTTCTTTTATATCTTCTGTGGCATATACACCATAATGAAAATCTTCAGCAGATACGCCTGGAAAGCCTTTATCTATTTCATTTAGTTGAACTTCTACTCTTGATTGCATAATTAAATCCCAAAGTTAAATCTGAACATACCAAGTACTGAAACTAAAAACAGCACTATACTTAGTCCAAATATAATCTTCATAGCTATATTCATATCGTTGTCGTCTTTCATTTTATAATCCTATTAAGTTATTTACGATTCCTGTTGCTAATATAAAACAAGCAACTGTATTAAGTATTAAAATGGCTCTATCTTTCCATACAATTCCTACCCCTATCCAGCCTGCACAACCTATAAAAGATAAGCACATATCTGCTAAAGGAAATTCGCCAGTCGATCTAAGAACCATAGCGAATAATATTATTATGGAAGATGTCCATTTTAAATACCAATCATTTGTTAGTTTAGGTGTTTTAAATTTCATGATATTAAATTAAAATACCACCTTAGTTGTATTGCTAAGAGCACCCCTAAAAACACTATTACGTGCCATATAGTGAACTCTTTATCCATAAATTCTTTTATTCTTTCTTTAATGTTCTCGCACCGTTTCATCTGCTAACTCTTGTAATTGTGGGCTTGACTCAAACCACTCTCTAAATTGTTCGAGAGTTGGTAATTCTATAGCTGTTGTAACGTATCTTTCAATATATACCTTATAAGCCCTGTGTAATTGTTTTTCTGTGTAAAGTAGTAAAGCCATATTAATCATCTATAAAAGACACTAAGTCTGTATATCCTCCAACATGAGTGTCATCTACCATTATTTGTGGAAATGTTTTAGCATGAGGAAACTTTAATAGTATAAAGTCTAGGTGAAAATCTTCACCCATCTGATAATATTCATAATCAAAACCTCTTTGCTCACAAAACATTTTTGCTTTATCACAAAAAGGACACGCTGGTTTTCCGTATATAACAACTTTCATTATCTTACTCTCCTAACTATTCTTGGTATAATCTCACCACTTCTTATTACTTCTACTCTGCAACCAATTTCTAAATTTAATCCATCAATATAAGCCATATTATGAAGGGTTGCTTTACTAATTACAGCACCATCTATTTCAATAGGATCTAGAATTCCTACTGGAGAAACTACTCCAGATTTACCTACTTGCCATGATACATCAATTAAAGTAGTTTCTACTCCTTTTTGTATTCTTTTTAAAGCATAAGCAGCTCTAGGGTGGTGAGAAGTATAACCCCAATTTTCAAATTCATGTTGATCGTCTATACGACATACCATACCATCGGTTGGATACTCGTGCCATTCGTCTTGTGTAATTACACGAAATCCGCACTCTCTAAGTGCTTCCATTTCTTCTGTCCAAGTAGGATAATTAAATGGTTGCACACCGTAGGCTATAAATTCTATATCTCTATTTATAAACTCTCCGTAGTCTTTTAGATTTAAAGCACCTGCAGCATAGTTCCTAGCATTTTTAATTGTTTTGGGAGCTACTACTTCACCTGTTATTTGTAGGTAAGGTCTTGTTGTTCCAATAGGGTCAATTATCTTTAAGAAGTCAAACTCTTTAGGAACAAGGTGTTCCATGTTTCCTAGAATATCTAATCCTTTCTTACCATCTCCTCTAGTTAATGCCCCAACTAATCTTCCCCTAAAATAAGTCAAAGAGACTGCCGCTCCATCTAGTTTTGGAGTCCATGCCAATTTGCCTTTATATTCTTTTAAGGGGTTTTTCGTATCATGCTCGTTCTCAAATACTTTCTGTAAAGAATACATACGATTAATATGAGGTATTCGATTGTTTTGGCTTTGATAGCCAACATCTTTAAAATTTACTGAAGCTGCTAGAGTGTCGAACTCTGCGTCTGACAGGAAGGGTTCTCCTGTGTAATAAGCCATGGAGGCTTCTTTTAGGAAGTCTATTAAATCTTTTTTAGAATTAAAATTGTTTACTTTGCCCATTGTGGTATTTCTCTGTATTTATAGGATAAGAGATGACTCTTATCGTTTTTGTAGTATTTTCTATACGCTACAACTGCGTTTTCGTTTTTATACTCGTCTGGCATTGCTTGAGCAAATGGAGTAAGTCCTTTGCGAGGTAAGTCTATATCTGGTAGTTTTAATACTACTTCTTTAATAGACTTGTGTGATTTGCCATTATATCTATAACCATATTCATCATTTAACGAAAGAGCCAAACAATATAACCACTCATAGTTATCTAATGACTTTCGTACCCATATAGCACATGGGTGATTGTAATGATTTGGTAGATAAGGGAAATCTCTGATTTCTCTGACTGATAAGCCTCGCAAAGTAACCATTTCCATTTTGTCTAATTTTCTAGGAACATATCCTATATATTTAGCAATCCAATGTGCTGTGCATAATAATTGAGCAGATTCTAAACACATTTTAACTACGTGCTTGTCTGCGTGATACTCGGCACATTTATTTATATCTTCGTCTAGTATAAAAATATTCATATGAATATTATAACAAAAAATGGGAGTCTTGTCAAGAGATATTTTTAGGAAAGGTAAATTTTATCTAAAATATCTTTGAAGTGAGTTTCGAGAATACCTTTTGCTTCTGCTAAGGAAAGTATCTCTACTAATCCTTCGAATAATGCTTTGGAGTTTTCAAAGTCTAGAGCCATAGCTACACCGTCTTTCGAGGGTTTAAATTCTCCCTCGAAATCAAGATAATACTTTCTGAGATGTAGATATTCTACGCCTCTGAATTCATTGATGGTTAGTCTGATTTGCTCAGTACCTTCCTTAGTTTCTGATATTATTTTTTCATATATTTCAGGTGCTTCATATATCTTCATTTCTTGTTCCTCAGTATAGACTGTAGAGGAACGATATGAGTCACATTAGCTGGTTTTAATAACCTATATGAATCTGTATCCCAACAAAAAAGTAAGACAGTATCGTCCGACTCCTTTGCTCTATTCTTTTTAGACTGAATATATTTATTATCAAAATTTAAAGTGCATACATTGTATTTTAACTTTCTAGAGTTTGTGCTTCTATAAGTTATTACAGCATCACCGTATTCATGGACAATGTCCTTGAATTTTCCTTTTTCCACTTAAATACTCCATCACATCAAGAAAACTCTTTCTGCTGTGATAGGGGTATTTAGTTATTTAGTTTTTCAACTATTCCAGTCAAGTAAACTGCTGCTTTACCAGTTAATTTACTTATAATGCTCTCATCTACTTCTAGTCCTGCGTCTGATATTGCACTACTTAATGCTTCTTGAGCATCAGCTTTGCTTACTCGTCCGCCGCCTGTTCCGTTAGATTTTGAACTACCACTCGCTGGTGTTTTCTTAACATATACACCTGCTCGTGTAAGAATCATTCTGACTCCATTAGGGCTTTCACCTAATTCGTCAGCGATTTCTTTAACAATCTCCATACTTGTTTCTGGAGTTGGTTCAGCTATAGTATACATTTCTACAGCTTCTGCTTTGCTTTCATCTGTCCAAGCCACTTTTCTTCTCCGTTTTGCGCCAGTCCATCCAGCACAAGTGCCGTATTTATCTAGCTGTTGTTGATAAAATCTATCGCCCATTGCGAATCCCTTTTTGATTTTTATTATTTATTATATCAAAATATGAGGGCGTTGTCAAGAATTATTTTTTGGTTGTTTTTTTACTACCTACTGCTTTGGCATAGGCATAAACCCACTTATCTCTAGTTGTATCAGATAATACGACTTGTATACCCATTAGGGGTAGTATAAGATTTATTGATACACAATACACCATAAAGTGTAATACTGGCTGTGCTACTATGGGGTGTCGTGGATATCGGACTTCTAATTCCCATTTGACTTGTGTCCAAGTTCTTCCTACTACTAAAATCCAAGTGGAAGCCCAAACAGTCGCAATATACTGCCATACGGGTATTTCCGATAGTTCCATAAAATTCTCATCTTCCTGCCCTTTCGATTAAAACTTCTTGTTTCCTTCTTGCTGTTCTATTGTATGTAATAGTATAACAGCGTAATGTATTATTTTAAATAAGTCATACTCTTTATCTTCGAAATTAACGCCTTTTCTACCAAAGCGTTGAGCATACTTGATGATATTGCCAAGACAAAAGCCTTCTGCTAAGCCTTGGTCAGCTATAAATTCTGTTGCCTGTATTCTTCCATGAGCATAATGCTTACTATAGGTTGATTCTATGTATTCCACAACTCTAGCTATTGTTTGTTTTTCGTTAAATGTCCATTTCATTCTTTCTTCTCTAGGTAGATAATCCATTGGAGGATTGTAAACATCTTTAGGCATTATAAAAGTCCAAATACTCTAAAAGTGTCCCACAGTAGATACACGAAACACAACCAAAAGCCTTTTCTATAAAAATCATTTTTTTCCTCATCGCTCATGACAGATACAAACTAACTTCTCGGGCACCCTCTACAGACTCATATCTTGATTTTAACCAACTTTTATTTCTTGAATAATAGGTTTTAAAATTTTTGTAGGGGTTTTGTCCGTGATGATGTCTTTCTAAACAGTTTTCATCATACATAAACCTGCACCAACTCATAAAATTCTCGTTTTTATTTTCATTTTTCATATCTATATTATAACAATTTTACGAAGCTTTGTCAAGAATTATTTTTTGCTTGTTCAATAAAGTTCTTCTCATTAAAGCTCGCAAAGAGAGTAAACCTATAACTAGGCGCTATATGTGAGGAAGGTCTTATTGTGTGTGGGATATTTCCGTCAAAAAACACTATTCGACCCGGCTTAAAAATACTCGTGTATTCTACTTCTGTGCCTAAGTCGTTATAAAAAAGTGTTTCACCATAATACTCATTTTTCCACTCCATGTTAATGTAGTAGAGTAAGGTATATTTTTGTGGGTGGGTATGTTGAAATTGGACTGAGGAAGGAACAGCTAGATTGATTGTAGCTGATACGTAACTTAGTTCTTTTAATTGGTTTCTGAGCTCGAGGTTTTGTATCCTATTAATCAAATCTAGTTGCTCCCACTCATCTTTTGAAAGCATGTGGTGTAAGCAAGGATATTGTCTGTGTTCAAATACTGAAGTATCGTCCCAACCTATCTCATATTGAGCATTTATACTCAATAAGTATATGTCTGACCTGATATCTTCTGCTAGACAATTATCATATGTTTGGATCATTTACATTAGCCTCTAAATATGTGTATACATCAGCTACAGTAAATAATGTTTCTGTGACGTCATCTGGTATTTCTATACCAAACTGATCTTCTAATTCTAAGACTAATTCAACAGTATCTAAACTATCTGCACCGAGATCATTTATAAAATGACTCTCCATTGTAATTTTATTTGCATCTACGCCTAAATTTATTGCGATCAAGTCTATTAGTTTGTCTTTCATTTTACTTCCTTACTTTTGTCCTGCTGTTGGTGCTTTATGTGTTCCAGCATATAAGCCGAACCAAGCTGCACCAGCACCGACGATTATACTTATCAATCCTGATTGTTCTAATGTTGGTTCTGGTAATTCCATAAACCAAATTGTTGAGTAGTAGAGTAGAAAAATATAGACACTCAAAAATAGTCTAGGGAATATTCTCCAACTATCTATCATTTGAGCTAACCAAATTCCTTTTTGCCAAGGATTTTCTGGTTCTGCCTTCATTTCCATTTCTAAGATTTTAGCTTTTAGTTCGCCTATTTCGCTAACCATAGCCATAAACTTAGTAAGGTCAATCTCCACCTCATTGCGACTCATGTCGCCTGAGAATTGGGGGCTTCCCTGATTCATTTTGTTCTCCCGAAAGCTCTCTTGAGCTTACTTGTCCATATCACTTATGAACTTATATTTTGCCTCTCCCCTATCAATAGGTTCTATACTAAAGGTATATACTTTTGAATTACCTTTACTTAGAAAAAATCTGTCATACAATATTCTAGCAAAATGCACTACGCCACCTTCACGAATCTCTTTATCATCGCTTTTTAATAATATTTCTACTTTGTAATCCATTTCTTAGCTTTTCCCATAGTTTTCTTATTCTGCCCTTTTTAGGTTTATCAAATCTTATATTAGGGTGAATCCATATCGTTTTATCTTTATTTTTCAACTGGGCTTCCGTTAGCGTCATAACTCCACGCTACCTGCTTTTGCTTTTGTTCTAGCATTGTAAAAGCTTCAGCTATATATTCTTCCAGACTCATTCCTCTTGATTCTGCGTGTGCTCCACAGGTCATCATAAAGTCATCTGGAACTTCTATTTCTTTACCTTTGTATTTTAGAAGCACTACTTACCCTCAAACATTTCTGCTTCAGCGTTTCTTCGCCTAGTCAATCCTTCTAATTGTTTTCCACCTGCCTTGTCCCATCTTTTTATTTCTGCGGGCACTTCTTCATATCTGCCCTCGTTTAACTTTCTTAATAAAGTTGAACTCTTAAAGTTGGTAGGTCCAAGGTTATATACCCAAGACACTAAGGCGTCGTATTGATGTTGATGCAGAGGAACTTTTACTAGCTCATCTACATAGTTTTCATACTCTTTTAATTCTTCTAATAACATCTGTTCGCCTTGTGCCATAGATATTATCATGTTCTCGTGGACACCTTTTGTGTGTCCATATCCAATAGTCCAGACCCCAACTGCGTCTTGATACGCATGAGTTCTGAACCCTTCAAAATCTCTTATTAACTTAGTTCCTTTTTCACTAATCATATAATTTATTCCTAATAGGATTATTACTAATCCCAATAACAGCCATTTTAGTCTAGCGTTAATGGCTAGTTGCCCACACCACCTAATATATAAGATAAAGCAGCCAAAGCGGCTACTATTCCGTAAAAAATACTGTTTCGTTTCATATTATCCATATATTAGTCCTTAAATAAGGGGAACGCGTGGTGGCGACTTACTTCCCCTTACACGAAGTAGGAACCCAAAGGGAACCTTCTTACTTCAAGTTAATTGATATCAATAAACTTAGTTTTTTCTTCTTCTGGCTTTTCGACACTTAGTTTTACTACTAATAGTCCATCTTCCATTGAAGCGTCTTTTATCTTAACATACTCGCCAAGAGTAAAGACTCTGCGAAAATTCTTGCCAGAGATACCTTTGTATATGTATCTTTCATCTGTCATTAATTCTCTTTTATCCACTCCCTCTATAGTTAAGGAGTTTCCGTCTTGACATACTGAAACGCTATCTTTATCCCAGCCTACCAAATCCATTTCGATTCGATACTGGTCATTTTTGCCACTCACTATATTGTAGCGAGGGTAATTCCCAGTTGTGCCGTGATTAACCAGCTCGTGCTTCATTCTGTCAAAGCCTAAAAATAACCTGTCAAGGTCGGTCATACCTAGTAATGAATTTACCATTTTCTCTCTCCATGTATCCTTATCGGTATACGCTTATGCTCCCTTATCGGTGAGCGTTAATATTACTCTGGCAAAAACCCGTCCGCTGGTGGATTGCGGAGCTCCTACCTCGCCCTCGGAAAGTGTGTTTCCTACTCGTGCCAGACATAAAGAGGTAGTTATTGTTGTTGCAGGTCTACCAACTGCGTAAATAATTTTTTATTCTATCTATATTATATCAAAATACCACCAACTTGTCAAGAAGTATTTTTCAGTCGTCATCGAGTTCAATATACCCTTTTTCTTCAAAATAGTCTATCGTGTCTGACATACCTTGCTGTTTACCAAGTTGCCAAGCTGTTGTGACGCAAAATCCTAAAAAACACAGATAGAATATATCTAGTTCTGTTTGTGTGAATGTATAGTTCATTTGAGTTCCTTCTAGTTAGTTTGCCCATTCCCAAATTTTTCTATAAGAATATTATATCAAAATTTTGAAGCTATGTCAAGGATTAAATCAAACATCACTCAAAATAGTTCTTGACTTCTCTTGTGGATTTTGATATAATATCTATATGAAAAATTCAAATAACAGATGGACTGATAGGCAAGTTGACTTGCTGAAGCGCTTCTATGGCGAAATAGCCGTTGAAGAACTTTGCGTTATGCTAGAGAAAAGTAAATCCGCCATATACAGTAAAGTCCATTATCTTAGAAAGAGAGGTTGGTCTTTTAAATGAGTTTCGAACGTAAAATGCGAAAGTTCCGTAGAAAAGTATCCCGATCAGGTGTGCTAGAAGAAGTGAAGAATCGTATGCATTACATCAAGCCAACTACACGAAGAAGAAACGCACTTAACGCTGCCAAACGGAGAGAATGGAGGCGAAGAATGAATGAGGAACTTCCATCTCGTAAAAATCGCTTATATTAGCAGTAAAAAAGTCAATCCTCATCATCAAAAATACACTTTTTAATCATCAACTACACCCTACACAACGAACAATCACAATGAGGTGAGATAAATTATTCTTTACTTTTTGTTAAATTCATGGTATAATATTATCATAAAATCGATAGCAATCTAGATTTTACAATTCAAACTACTCAACAAAACCTAACATAAGAGCATCGCCTGAGAGACGCGTTCCCTTAGGAACGCGGAACGAAAGCCGATGTCTCGTTAAATGTTGTTTGTTTTGCGATTTAATCAACAATGCTGACTATCGAAATTTAATAAGTCAAACAGCCAGACGAAATCCACACATTTTCACCAAATGACTACAATTGCGCCTTAAATTTGCAATTAAGTTAATCTATGCAATTTCGCCAAGTCCGAAATATATTTTTGGTAAACAGACTTTCACCAATTACATTCCCTTATGCTCAATTTCCCTTAGTTTTTATACTACCCCGTTGCGGTTTGGGGTAAATGAAGTCAGAACGACCCCGTTGCGGTTTTGTGTCAAATAACATTTTTAAAGATAAGGCTTCTTTTGCCTCTCCTTTAGTTTCGTATAGTTTTGATACTTCGTTTTTATACTCGAAACACCAACCCTGTATAATCTTTAGCCCCTCAAATTTAGTTCGCAGAAATACTCTCATCTGTTCAATTCCTTAGCTTCTCTCACAATCTTAGCTCTATAACTAAATTCTTCCCCGTCATAGTCCATTTCTTGTGCTTCTTCTAATAATTCCAGTAATAATTTATAAGCGTCTAAAAACTTATATTTCTGCATAAAGCCTTGAATTCTTCTTAGCTTTAAAAGAATATCTATTCTTGTCATTTTCCTCTCCAGTTAATTGTGGTGGAGCTGACTAGATTCGAACTAGCAACCCCCTGCTTGCAAAGCAGGTGCTCTCCCGTTGAGCTACAGCCCCTTAATAAATTGTTTTAGTTTTTGTCTAAGGCTCTTCTTATCATAATCTTTCTTAGATTTATGACTTCCACCCTTATGCCTGTTGTGTTTAGCAACCCAATTTCTAAATCCAAACACCTTTTCTTCGTGTTTCTTTTGCTTCCAGTTTTTCTTTTTCATTTTGTATGTTTTGGTAGCTTTGCTTCAATAAACCATTCATGTTTATTTTTAGCGGGGTTAAATTTCCTCACTCGCAACTTCTTATGATTAGAAATCATACTCGTTGTTTTATGAGCCATATAATGATGCGTATGACTATCTCTCGTTTCGCCTTCTGGTATTAGATATACCAGCCTTTTTCCTTTCTTTGGCTTACCCATTTTCTAAATCCAAAAATTCGTCTGTTGTCAAAGGGACACTACTATCAATCCAACGATTATTAGTTTTCTCCTCTTGAATTTCAGTTCTAACGGGGTGTCCGTTTCCATTACGCAACATTTCCATAGCATCTTCTTCCGATTCAGCTACGATGTGAACTGTGTCTATTGTATAGAGCGTTCTCTCTACTTTAGCAATATATCGTTTTGCTACTCGCATTTTAGCCTCCTTACTCCATTGACCAAGTGTTTAAGGTCTTGCTTAGGGGCTTTTTCTAATCCCAAAAGCCGTTCTGAATCCACTTCAAAGAGCTCAGCTAATTCTATAACTAACTCAGCTTTTGTAATGGGCAATTCGCCAGTCTTTGTTCTATATACAGCTTTCTTATAAACACCCTCACGAGATAGCTTACCTATTATAGATTTTACACTCTTATTTAATTCGGTAGCTAGTTTTTCTACTGTGTCTCGGCTTGGGTCGTTTTGATACTCAGCTATCATAAACTGGACTTCTTTTTCTGTATAATTTAATGCCATGACTCTAGCTCGGATAGCGGTAGATATTCAAACCAAGCATAACTAAATCTTCAGCTTCGTCTGTGCCTACATTAATTTTCTTGTTTCCACCACTGCTAGCTATCATTATAGTTTTACCACTAGCTGATGGGCCTATATCTGTTGTTGTATCTATTTTAAGCGTTAATATGCCGTCTTGCACATTCATTTCGATACTATCGCTTTTGCCTATTTTTTCCATTGTTTTTCCTTTTGGTTAGTGACGGGCTAGATATATTAAAATTGCTAAGCAACCTATTAATCCGCCCATAAATATTAAATTGTTTACAGTCATCATCGCCCTTGACCTCTATATGCCTTGTGTGATCGCTTCTTACTTTTATTCATAGTAGAGGTAGCGATCTTCACTCTCCTACTTCTTCCACCTGTTCCTTGCGAAGTGCTTTTCTTCGTTTTAAGGTAATCCTTATTAAATTTAGCTATCCTCATGGTCTGTTCCCTCCTTGTCTCTTTCTAGCCAATCTGTTAATGTTTTAGCTAACTCTGGATCGCCTAATGGTGACATAGGTTTTATACTATCTGATGTAGGTTTTATACTATCAAATCCATTAATCCAAGCTAACTCGCTTATTATGGCACTCATTTCTTCCGTGTCTGCCATTAGACATTCGCCGATATATTCTATATCTTCACGATAATGCTCAGACCTTTTCTCCAGTTCCATTAATCGTGTTTCTAACACTATTCTTCTATTAGCATTACTGGTTTCTTGGTCTAGAGCATCTCTGCCACCTGTTGGGAATTTTATTATTTTGCCCATTAGTCATCACTCCAACAAGCTGTAACTTCTACAAAAGGATTTTGAGAAGCATATCTTCTTTCCCACATTTCTCTAGCTTTTTCTTCAGCTTCTTCTTGTGAAGCAGCTTTAACTATTGTATTTTTAACTAGCCGTAGGTCGATTTCGCACTCGACTTCCCAATTCTTTCGTCCTAGCACTTTGCCATCTCGGTATACTAAACCGCTCATCTTGTCGATTGTAATATCACCCTTCATCTTAAGCTCCTTAAATCTAGCGTAGGCTCTTCCTTCCACACAATCTTAATACCTCTGCGTGTTAGTTCGTTCATGCACTTTTGTTTGATTTTAGGTTTACCACTAGGATTGTTAATGTAGTCAATTAACTCCTTTTTAGATGTTCCTTTTATGTAAAATTTGACGAGTTTTTGTGTTCTTGCTCTGCCTCTGCCCTCGTATACAAAGCCATCTTCTTTAAATTTAGTTGGCATAATAACCTCCCTGCCGGCTGACTTCCCTGTTAATAAAATTGCTGTGAATGGTAAATGCTAGTTTTTCTACTAGAGCGGGGTCAGAATCTAATAGATTTTCCACTAGCTCCCATGTTTTATCTTCGCTTTCGCACGCACCTAATATTTCTAATATCATCATGGCGAGTGGATAAGTGTCTGTATCGTTAAAATCTTTTAAGCTCGTAGATTTCATACTGGGTTTTAACTTTTCCATATTAGCCTCCAATCCATTGGAAACAAAAGCGTGCATCTAATCTTTGTCCAAAAAGATAGATAGCGCGCCTTTGCAATGATTGCGTCTCGATTTCGTTGACAGTAAATCATGCCATTTTCCTTACGCCTGGAGCGTAAACACGTTCTTCTTCAACGATTTCTTTTTCGGGTTTCCAGTTGGCGATTAATCTCCAAGAGCCTACATCTTTTCTGCGTTTGATTTCTTTATTCGCATCACGAGTAGTTTCTTTGTGAGAACTAAGCTCAACTAGCTCCTTGTCTGATTTGTATATGTATTCCAAGTTCATAGCGTTCTCCCATTAAAAATATGCTTAATTTTTGATTGTTTATAATGATATTATACAGAATTTTTAAGGCGTTGTCAAGAACTATTTTAAGTTTCGCATAAAAAAACCCAGTCAAGAAATTCTTAACTGGGCAAAAACTATTGGGTGTTTTTTGTTTGTTGGTGTTTACCTCAATGGGTCTATGCTTATGCGCTTCCATCGTTTACTTCCACTTGGGCTCCAACCGCCCCCATACCTTATACTCTTCTTTTGAGTCGCAGCGCATATGGAATCGCCCGACTTGCACTTTATCCTCCGTGCGTGAGAGGGATATGCTGCCCAACCACTGTTACTATACTCTATCAGTTTCTTACTTTCGCCTCGTAAGTGCCTTTGAGTGTGGTGTTCTACCTCTAAAATCACATATCATGCTAGTCTATTTTGCGCCTAGCCCCACTTAATGCCTACTTTCTTTCATACTTGCCAATCTTCATTCGTCAGCAACTTAATTGATATTTCCTAACGATACCAGCAATTAGTGTCTTGCTGTTTCGCATCGTGGAGTCTTTCACTCCTTAAAATCCAACGCAATCCGTTGTTAGAGCCTCTCTAACCTTCGCCTCAGTATTCTATTTCCTGCTCGCTTCGTGGTAGGTCTTGTTCGTAGGAAGTTATCCTACTGGGCGGGGTATCAACTCCGCGATTATTTATTGGCTCCCCCGAAGGATCATTGCTCAATCATTAATTTTTTCGCTTGGCGGTTGATGCCCGCCCCTACTTCTTTCATTTCATATAAATATTATACAAAATTTTCAACGCCATGTCAAGATTTATTTTTGGTTAAGTTATAATTAATTAAAGCTAGTTTTACTACTTAGTTTTATTACTTATCCAAAAGTAAGCCCTGAGGGCTATGCGGGGGATATATCATTTCACCCCCGCTTCACAGTTAACCGATTTGGTTAATAAGCTCTTGCAAATCTGCTTTTGATGCTTTGACGAAAGAGGGGACTTCGATGTCGAAGTGTTCTTCAATCTGAGCAACAAGTTCTGCTTTGCGAACAACTGGCTCACCTGTTTTAGTAACTCTTGGCTGAGAGACATAGATGCCTTCTCTTGAGAGTTTAGCGATAATTGAACGAACGCTTTTACCAAAATCTTCAGCGAGTTGTTCAACTGTTTCGCGGGTAGGTTCAGCTGTATAGAGTTCATGCATAGTTTCTACCATTTCATCTGTGTAGTTTTTTGCTTTGGTCTCTGCCATTTCGCTCTCCTAAGTTGCGGGTTAATTTTCAATTTCTATTATTATATTATACTCAGTTTTAAGTGCCAAGTCAAGGATTATTTTAAGTTTCGCACTATTTAATTTAGTTTTTATACTTAGTTTTCCTACTACATAGTGCTGGCTACTAGCGCAGCAACTCCAAAGAATATGGCTAATCCAATCCAATCGCCCATGCCCATTCTGCTCATAGCTATAAACTGGTCTGATAGCCAAACTAAGAAGGATAAAAAAAGCGCACCTGCAATTAATAGTCCAAAACTAGCTATTGCCATATTTACAAAAAACTCTTCCATGCTTACTCCTAAGTTAACTGCCTGCCACGGATATACTCTCGACGCCGTGGCAGGACTTAGTCCGCCGGCAGCTTACCACCAGCTGCTAGTGGGTAGCCTTCTCGTAGCTTGCCATCACGGATAGTTCATAGTTATGGTCGCGGACTATCTCAGCACCCCGAAATATTGTCGCTGTATTTACGGATATAATCACGGCTAAGTTTCGTTTTTGCTCTACGCTATGCTCTTTCTATTACCCACCTGCATAGTATCGGTGGGGTTGAAATGGTTTGCACCTAAAGTCACTCGCATTATCATCTTGGTTCGAAATGCCAACCGATGTTGCTTCCCTTGCCCGTTTTCAATGCTACGAATAAGCATATCTCCAGTTCTGGTTCGAGCTGTTCAGCTTGGTACCGCTCCGCATCTCCGCTATTCACGATGGGTGGTCTTTTCTCCAAGCAATCCGCGGTTTAATCCCGCCTCCCATTTCTTCATTCTATACAAGTATTATACTTGGATTTTTGAGGCTTGTCAAGGGTTTTCTCAAGCCAAGCCTCAAATATTTTTAGTGATTAAAAGCGAAGATGTATTTATCCTGTGTTCTAATCGCGTCTAATACTAGCGGAGTTACTTCGTAGCCTAACTCAAATAGCATTGCTAGCGATTCTGTCTTGGTCATTCCTTCAACTCTAAATCTAGCGTATACTGTTAGCATTTCGCTTTCCATCGGGGTTTTTTCGTGTTTCATGTCGCTCTCCCATATAATGCTTGCTGTTAAAATTTCAATCTATACATAGTATTATACAGAGCGAACAATAGTTTGTCAATAATGTTTTTTCGCTTAGCGTCATTTAGTTAACGCCAGCGAATCTCGGGGGGCCGCTCGCGTAACCACGACACTTCGTGCCGAAATCTACGGAAATTGTCGAAAATTTCATAAAACCCCGCTAAAAGCTTTAAATACCCGCCAAAGCGCGCGAAATCTTTAAAAGCCGCGTGGCGACCCACAACGGTGCCATATTTTTGTTCGCTTGTCAAGGGGTTTCTTACGCGGCTTAGTTTTCTTACTTAGTTTTCGCACTTTGGCGCATGGCTTAGTTTTGCTACTTAGCTTTTGCACTTAGGCGCGCCAGCGCCCTTTACCTACGCAGTTACGCAGGTCAGCGTGGATAAGGTCTCTGGGCGGGGCTCTCCTAAGTTATTGATTTTAAAGGAAAAAAGAAGTCATGGGCGAATCAAAAAAACCAAAAAGAAGTCATGTTTTGACCAAATTCTAAGGAAAGAAGTCATATTAGCGTTGACTTCTCGTTATTTCCCGTTTCGCTGAAAAAAGTCCTTGACACGCGAGGGTTTTCATGGTATAATTAGTTACGAGGGGATCCGGAT
>VTLG01014460.1_pt1 | contig 58221 bp, 84 predicted proteins | sample 4694571 | NCBI WGS metagenome assembly VTLG01 (sample SAMN12604809, study PRJNA352737) | marine metagenome | biome: ENVO:00000447; feature: ENVO:00000209|ENVO:00000569|ENVO:01000036; material: ENVO:00002151; isolation source: viral sequences binned using virsorter ... | reverse complement strand
TAACGGGGGTAAGAGAGAATACTTTGAGATATCCCAAGCCTACGTTAAGGCTGGTAAGAGAGTGAGGGTAAATGGGAGATCACTCAAAGCATTTGAGATCCAGGCTATCACATGGGTAGTCTGGCGTAGGATACATAACATAACTTGACAATTTCACATAAGAAGATTATACACAGACATTAGTTTGATCCACTAATGTTTAATCGGATGGTGGAGAAACCATTGACAGATTACACGTAATTCGGATGATGTTGTGGTGTGTATATAGGAGTTAGGCATAGTCTATCAAGGCTATGCCTAGCTACCTAATAAGATTAACAAAGGAGAAAGATATGAAAGTAACACCAGTAAGTAAAGTACCTACGAGATATAATAAAACTCGTAACCCCTTTGCCCTTCAAGCTAAGAAACGTAAGGCTGGTATAGAGAAAGCTAAGAAGGGGAAGGGTTCATATGTACGCAAAGAAAAGCACTTGGTTTCAATAGAAGTATAGGTGATGTAATGTCTACAATTAGATTAATAAGTTTAGTTACAGGATGTATGTGTATCCTAATGTTTATTATCATGGTAACATTTTTAATAGTAGTAGGTGAGAGCACTGGCGATGGGTTGTATATCTATATACATGAGATGTATCTCGCATGTATGATAGTCTGTGTTCCAATTGGAATTGGCTGTATTGTAGCAGCCTATATGGAAGGGGAATACTAATGGATGACCAAGAAAAAAGAGATAAGTTTCTAGCGAAAGTACAAGATATTTTAGCAGGGGTCTTGATCTTTGCTATGGTCTTTGGTATTATGATCGTATGGTAAAGGAGAAATAAAATGCTTATCCTCGTAAGATTAGACCTTACTGAAAAAGGTATAGAAAATTACGAAGAAGTGGTTGAAAGTTTAGATTATAACTTTCAGCATGAAGAAATTTTAAATACGGAAATTGTTGATATATACGAAGGGGAGAAGTAAATGGAAAGAACTTTGAAAGAAGCAGTAGCTGGTCACGTCAACCTCAATGGAGGGATTGGTGCTGATCAGACTGCTGCCCAGCATTACTATAAGTTCATGGAAGCTAGTCATAACTATGATAATAATATGTACGATCATATTGATAGTGAGTTTGGTTTCTTAACTATTAATAAGAGAGCTAAGATAGAACAACTAATTAAGTGGGCGTTCTTTCATGGTCACGATGAAGGCAAGTACTATATGAAAATGTTAGATGTAATGGAAAATGAAAGGGAAGTGTAATGACTACAAGTAGTACCAGTTATCACGGGGTTAGTAAGATTAAGATTAAGAAGGAAGCAAAGACAGAAGACTATCCGTATGAGTATATGTTTATTACTGTGACTTCTAAATCAGGTGATGATAATACTATTATATTATTTGGTGAGGGAGATGAACTAGAAGTAGAACTGGAGGGACAGTATGGTAACTATGCCGTTTAATTATAAGAACGTAAAAGACTTGCCACTAACCTTATATGATTATATAATAACTGTTAGTGGTGTGGAAGATATTGGTGATCTAGATATGGAAGACATCAATGAATTTTTAAATGAACAGAGGGAATATTACGATGAACGCAATGTTTGATATGAGTAAGATAGACTTTGAAGTTGAGAAAGTAAACTTGTGCCACGCTATTGATGGTGACTATCACTACCATGAAGTAAGACCAATAGCCTCTGATATAGGTTCATTAATAAGACGTAAAGATAATAAAGAACCGTTTGCTGTAGTTAAAGATAAGTATGAGGTGCAACAGTATACACCTATAGTGTTTGATGTTGAGACTGCACTACGTCAGTCAGGTATGGACTTAACTGATGCAGAGTTTAAGACTAATGTCTATAAGAAAGGTGGACAGCTAGAGCTACGTGCTAAGTTTCCTGCCGAAGAAGTTAGGATAGATGGTAAGGATGCCGTGATCCCTGAGTTTGTCTTTCGTACCAGCCACGATGGAACGTGGGCAAACAATGGTATGATGGGATTATGGAGATCAATGTGCTATAATACCCTAGTGTCTGGTGACAAGCTGGCCTATGTATATGGTAGACATACCAAAGGATTTAATCTACCTGCCTTTGCTGCTAAGATTAAGAATGCAGGGGAATATATTGTAGGTGATGGGCTAAATAAAATGAGGCATTGGTATCATACAAAGTTACCTAGAGATAATGCCATCCATTTATTTAGTGAAACACTAGCAAAGAAAACTGATAATGTTAGTCGTAAAAATAAGCCTAACAAAGTAGTGCTATCCCACTTGATGAAAATCTTTGATCAAGAGAACCAGCATATACATGGTAGGTCTGCATACGAAGGCTATGGTAAGAGGGATGAGGGTAGTTTATGGACTGCATATCAGGCTGCTACTCATTGGTCTACGCATACCCCTAACTCTCGTTCACAGAACACACAGAATGTACGTGTGATGCGAGAAGAAAGGGTACGCAAGATGCTACAGTCTGACTTCTGGAAGCACTCACAGGTGGATTACTATGAAGAAACTGGAGAGGTGATATGAGTTTATATGGGGCTGCAATAATTGAAGAAGAATGGGCATTAAAAACTTTAGGTACATTAAAAGAAATGTATGATGATGCTGTAAATCATGGACATAAAGATTTTGCCCGTATAATTGAACAGGGTGAAGATTATTTATATAATGTCCTAGACAATGAAGAAGAGAAGCATCAGATTTCTGGTGCTCCTAGTGCAGAAGGAGAATCGTGGTAATGGAAATGAAAACATATACTGTACGATTTCAAGGCTCATCACATAAAAAAAATGATGAGGACTTAGAAATTTGGTTACGAATTAACGCATATAGTGAGTATCAAATTATGCACATGCTTGGTTGGGATCAACATAATCTTAAAATTTATGGGACATTGGAGAATTAGAATGCAATTAGATCGTACTGACTACACTCCATTCATGGACGGTGTAAAAGAAATCTTCTTAGAGAAGATGGCAAAGGGTAAAGCCTCTAGACTTAGGGGTTGGTCTGCACGTACCATGATGGATGAATTAATAGAGGAACAAAACTTAACAGAAGGAGAACAAGATATAGCTTGGGCTGTATTAACTCACGACATTTTAGGATACACAGATCATAAGATAAAGGAGTTAGAAGATGCGTGGCAGAAAGCAAGGAAAGAAGCCATCAACCAAGGGACTGCACAACTCTTTATTAAAAATGTCAAACGATCACCCTATCCACTATCTGAAAGTTCTGAAGTGGATTGATCATAATAAACTATTAATAAGTGAGTACAGAAAACAAGAAAGGAATAATATAAAAGGAGCAATAGCTAGACGTGCATCATGTGAAGGTTATATTAGATTTATGCGACACTATCTGAAGCATGGAGATTGGGTTAGTGATTTCTATGGGGCAGAAGAAGAAGGTAAAGTTTACTGGAGGAGGATAGCATGAAACCAACATGGAAAACATTAGGCTTTAGAATAGGGGTACTCGTACAACTGATAGTGTTTATCTTTTTAATGGGTCTGATCCTTAGTAGTAAAGCTAATGCAAAACAAAGTGACATTGAATGTTTAACCGAAGCTATATACTTTGAAGCAAGAGGTGAACCATTTATAGGACAGTTAGCTGTAGCTAATGTAATTATGGAGAGAGTAAGAGATCATAGATTTCCACCCACAGTTTGTGAGGTGGTACATGCTGGTAGATATTGGGAAGGTAATCCTATAAGAAACAGATGTGCCTTCTCCTACTGGTGTGACGGTAAACCAGAAATTATGAAGAATAAACAAGCACATAAGATAGCTAAAGATGTAGCAGAGATGGCTATTAATGGTGTCATGTATGAAGATGTACAGGGTGCTACCTTTTATCATGCGTCTTATGTTATGCCTTACTGGGTAAAAGATTTAGACTTTATAACTAGAATTGGTAAGCATTTATTCTACTACTACAATGGAGATTGAGATGACTGAAGATGAGGTCTTTGAAAAAGCGTATAGAAAGATACAGGATTTAGTAGATGAATTATGTGGAGTAAAAAGTTATAATCCTTTAATGGTAGCTGGTATCTTAATGGCTACTGCTAAGATGATTTATAAAACTTTACTACCACCTGTTGAATTTACTAGGTTGATGGATACCATTACTGAAGATATAAAAGATGAGTTCACATCAGGTACAACTATACACTAGAAAGGATAAAGAAGATGCCTAGTTATGATTGGATTAAACAACATAAAGAGATAACAGACTTACAAGAAAAGTTAAAGATAATGGAAAAAAATGTGAAGGATCTCCAAGAACAATTACAAAAGGCGTACAAACGTATTGGTACACTAACTAACAAAAGGGATTTACCGTTATGAAAAACCTGTGGGAGAAAGATAGGTCTTCATTATTTAATGAACTAACTAAAGAGTATCTCCACGAAGGGTACTCTCGTAAAGAAGCAAGGAGATTAGCAAGACAAGAGACAGAAGAAATTATGACAGATGGTTTAGATTTTATAGATGACATAGTTAAAAAGACTTATGCTGATAGATAAAACTTGACATATATCTTTCAGTAGTGTATCCTTATGTTAGAGTTGAGGAGCTAATATGGATAGCAATAATATAGTGGAAGAACGTCTGCCCCATGATGAGTGTGGTGCAGAGCAAGCCAGAGTTCTGTATGCAGATGGACACTGGTACTGTTACAAGTGTGATACATATGGCAGAGAGAGAGGGGAACATCCTATGAGCCAACAACAATCTACACCCATCAAGGGTGTAATTAATAATGTACTATCTCAAGGACAGAGCGAAGCCTTAACTAAACGTAATATATCTTTAGATACAGTGAAGAAGTATGGTGTTACCAGTAAAGCCAACAAACATATCTATCCATACTTTGATAAGGATAGTTGTCACGTTGCTAACAAGGTACGACAGACAGATCCTAAGAACTTCTTTACTGAGGGTGATCTAAGTTCTGGTCAATTGTTTGGGCAGCATTTATTTCCCTCTGGTAGTGCTAAGTATATTACCTTATGTGAGGGAGAGATAGATGCTATGTCTGTCTTTGAAATGAATGGATCAAGATTTCCTAGTGTGTCTATTAAGTCTGGTGCAGCTAGTGCAGTACGTGACTGTAAGACACAGATGGAATATCTAAATTCCTTTGAGAATATTATTATCTGTTTTGATAATGATGAAGCTGGGCGTAAGGCCAGTGCTAAAGTAGCAGAACTATTTGAACCTAACAAAGCTAAGATCGTAAAGCTAGACTTCAAGGATGCTAATGAGTATCTAAAGATTGGTAAGCGTGAAGACTTTACTAGGGCATGGTGGGCTGCTGCACCTCATACACCTGCTGGTATTATTAATCTACGTGATATTGGTTCAGCATTATATGAGGAAGACTTCTGTGATACGTGCCTATATCCTTGGGAAGGATTAAATGAAAAGCTATATGGCATGAGAACTGGAGAGCTAGTTTGTTTTACCTCTGGTTCTGGTATGGGTAAGTCCAGTATCATCAGAGAACTGATGCATCACATACTTAAATCAACAGATGATAACATAGGTATCCTGGCATTAGAAGAGAATGTAAGGAACACCGCATTTAATATTATGTCAGTGGAAGCTAACGCTAGACTATACATAAAAGAAATACGTGACCAGTATAACCGTGAACAGTTAAACGAGTGGGAGAAGTCTACACTTGGAACTGGTAGGTTGTTTGCCTTTGATCACTTTGGTTCTGTATCTAATGATGAGATACTAGGTAGAGTTAGGTACATGGCTAGAGCATTGGACTGTAAGTGGATCATGTTAGATCACTTATCTATTCTAGTGTCTGGTCAGGAAGACTTTGGTGATGAGCGTAAGTCTATTGATATACTGATGACCAAGCTACGTTCTCTCGTAGAAGAGACAGGCATAGGCTTACTGTTAGTGTCCCACTTACGGAGGCGTGGAGGTGACAAGGGCTTTGAAGAGGGTAAAGAAGTTACACTCTCCCACCTTAGAGGATCAGCAAGTATAGGTCATCTAAGCGATGCCGTGGTAGCCTTGGAACGTAACCAACAGAGTGAGGATGAAACAGAAGCTAACACTACGGTTATCAGGATACTCAAGAATAGGTACACTGGTGATACAGGTGTGGCTGCTCACCTATACTATGATAAAGATACAGGCCGCATGACTTCTATTGAGAACCCATTTGATCCAGAACGTCAGACAACGGAGAATGATAATGACATACCCTTTGAAGTCTAAACGTAAACGCTTTGATCCTGTTGCCTATAAGCAGTCAGATAATAAAGCTAAGAAGTGTATAACTAAATACTTAACATCAATAGGGCATACAGTTCTTGATACAGAAGAAAACTTTGGGGTGGATTTAACGTCCACCCTAGAGAATATAGTATACAACCATGAAGTTGAAATGAAACATATGTGGGAGGGTGATTGGCCTACGGTATGGAAGGATATAAACATTCCCTTTAGAAAGAACAGGTTAATAGTTCAAGTCTTTGATAACGATCCCCTTGCTAACTTCTACTTCTATATTATTAGGGGAGACTGTGAGGTAGCATGGAAGATGGATGCTACCATAGTTAAAGACTCACCTGTAGTTGAGGTTCCTAATCGTGCTGTAAGAGAAGGAGAATACTTCTTTAAAGTACCAGTAGATAAGGCTGAACTTATATGGTTGGAGGAACCACATGAGTAAAGGAGTAGTACTTGACATAGAGACAGATGCTCTAGATGCTACACAGATACATTGTATGGTAGCCAGAGATGTTAAGACTGATGAGGTGACAGAGTTTATCCAAGAAGAATGTTATACTAAGTTTCCTCAGTGGTCTAAGTCTATAGATAAATTCTATATGCACAACGGCATATCTTTTGATGGAAGGATTATTAATAAACTAACTACTGCTAGCCTACCACTACATAAAATAGTAGATACTCTTATCTTGTCCCAACTATTCAATCCCATCAGAGATAAGGGACATTCGTTAGGTGCATGGGGTGATCGTTTAGGATTTCCGAAAGGGGAATTAACAGACTTCACTTTCTATAATCAAGAAATGTTAGCGTATTGTAAGCGTGATGTTGATGTTACATATAAACTATTACATAGACTTATCGGAGAGGGTAAAGACTTCTCACCTCAGTCTATTAAACTTGAACATCAGATACGTTATCTTATTGATAAGCAAGAAGAAAATGGTTTCTACTTAGATGCACGACAGGCTATGTTCCTGATGAATAGATTTCAGGATGAGGCTACACAGATTGAACATAAATTACAGGAGGTATTTCCACCTACGATAGTACAATTAAAAACTAAAACTAAATCCATCCCTTTCAATCCTGCATCACGTAAACAGATAGCAGAGAGATTAGTAGAGAAGGGGTGGAAGCCTAAGTTAAAAACAGATAAGGGTAACGTAGCTGTTAGTGATGAGATACTAGATAGCCTGGATATTCCAGAGGCTAAATTGATGGCACGTTATCTACTCTTACAGAAGAGAGTATCACAGATTAAACAGTGGCTTGAGGCTGTTGATAAGAATGGTAGAGTGCATGGTAGAGTGATGACCCTACGTACTATTACAGGACGTATGGCACACAACAGTCCCAACATGGCACAAGTGCCAGCCGTATACTCTCCCTATGGTAAGGAGTGTCGTTCATGTTGGACGGTATCTGATCCAGACAACTATAGGTTAGTTGGAACAGATGCGTCAGGTCTTGAGATACGAGCACTGGCACACTACATGGGAGATCAGGACTACATTAAAGAAGTAATTGAGGGTGATATCCATAGTGCTAATCAACGTATGGCTAACCTCAAGACTAGAGATCAAGCAAAGACCTTCCTGTACGCCCTAATTTATGGTGCTGGTGCGGAGAAGATAGGTAAGGTAGCTGGTGTTAAGGCTACTGAGGGACAGAAACTAATAGATAATTTCTTGAGGAATGTCCCTGCTTTAAAACAATTACGTACCAGAATAGATGTAGCTGCTAAGAAGAAACTTATCACTGGCTTGGATGGTAGGAAGCTCCATATAAGGAGCTACCATTCAGCTTTGAATACCCTTATTCAGGGTGCAGGTGCAGTTATTTGTAAACAGTGGTTGGTTCAGATGATGAAACATTCACGGAACTTAGATGTAAAGTTGGTAGCATCTATCCATGATGAGTACCAGTTTGAGGTACATAAGAAAGACATAGAAGAGTTTTGTTCTATAACTAAGAAGGCTATGAAGGAGACAGAAGAAATATTTAAGATTAAATGCCCACTTGATAATGAGTATAAGGTGGGTTTAACATGGGCAGACACTCATTAAAGGAGGTATAATATGGTTAAGAAATATTACAGTGTATCAGTAGATAGTCTAACAATTAGAGCTACCTCTAAAGAAGAAGCTAAAAAGATAGTTTCTAATAAGTTTTCAGCTAGTCAATTACAGTTTGGATGTGTTTACTATGATGGTACTACATACGATGCTGATGAAATACTAGAGATGAAACATTTATCACACCTACATTATCCTGCGTGTATAAATGATCCTGATATACCTTGTATAAGGTAGGTTCAACATGGGCTGCAACACACTAAACGAGGAACAACTGGAGTTTTTTAAAGATGAAATATCTATAGATACTTCTAATGGAGTTAGAGTATGTAATAAATGTCAGATAGAAAAACCAATCCCATCCTTTCCTATATATGGAAGTGTGGGAAGTAATGTATGTAAGGCATGTGTTAAGAAAAATAATAAACGAATAGAATATTTACGCATAACCCACCCTCCACCAGGAGAAAATTATAGATGTCCTATTTGTAATAAAAATAAAGACGATCTTTTAGCAGCAAGAAAACCAGAAAAAATATATTTTTCTACTTTTGTATTAGACCATGATCATAATACAGGAGAGTTTAGAGGATATATATGTTGGAAGTGTAACTCTGCATTAGGATTTTTTGAGGATAAGATTCTTAATGTAAGAAAAGCTTTACATTTTTTAGAACAATATGAGAAAGGAGAGTCTAATTCCCTATGATCCTAAAACAAATAAGTGGATAAACACCACTCGTAAATTAAACAAAGAACGTAAGTGGCGAGAAAAAGATGCATCTAAGATGTCTACTAAGGAGTTACTTAAAGATGCATGGAGATTATATTATGAACATAAACGAAAGGAGAAAAATAAAACTTGACAAACCTATAGTAATTTGGTATGATGTTATCATCAAGCAACCCTTTATGAAGGAGAAATATAGTGAGTAAAGTAATTTCAGGTACGGCTTATTGGGCTTCAGTCATTTCCCCCAACACCAAGTTTGATGCTGATGGTGTCTGGACTATTGATGTTGGGAACTTGGATGATCTCAATAAGAAGAAGGCTCAAAAGGATGGGCTTACCATTAAGAATAAAGGTGACGAGAAGGATGACTTTGTTACGATCAAACGTAAGGTTCGTAACGCTAAAGGTAATCTCAATCGTCAGCCTAACGTAGTGGATGCTACCAAGCGTCTTATTACAGAGACTATGATTGGTAATGGTTCAAAGGTTAATGTTTTGTACGAACCCTTTGAGTGGAATTTCGGTGGAAAAACTGGCGTTTCCGCTGATCTACGTGCGGTACAAGTGACCGAATTAGTACCGTACACAACCGAAGAGGACGATGCCTTTGATGTTGTCCCTGACGGTTTTACTTCCGATGAAGCTGAAGACATCCCCTTTTCAGCTTAACCTTTAACTAGGAGAGGGAGAGTGTATTCACACAGTAATGGATATGCTCTCCCTATTTTTACCATGAAAAAAATAGATACACTTATCACAGATATTTATAACTTATTTAAAGAGGAAGGAGGTTGTACCCTCTCTGAAAAGAAGAGAGATAAAATAATAGATCAGTGTCTATCTAATATTAAGGAGCAATTAGTAGATGCTATTACAGGCCAAGATATCCAACCTAAGAAACTAAGGATGTCTAATGTAGGGTATCCAGACAGACAACTCTGGTATCAATTTCAAGACGTAGGTAAGGAACCTCTTAATGATAATGATTATATTAAATTCTTATATGGACATATCATAGAGGAATTAGTGTTGTGTCTAGCAGAATTATCTGGACATAAAGTAACTGATCGTCAGAAAGAAACTAAACTGGAAGGAGTAAAGGGACATATTGATGGACGTATAGATGGGGTATTAACAGATGTTAAGTCTGCATCACAAATAAGCTTTAAGAAATTCCAAGATCATAGCTTATATACTGATGATCCATTCGGATACCTAGATCAGTTGTCTTCCTATGCCACGGCAGAGGGAGATAGTGAAGCTACTTTCCTTGTTATGAATAAACTTACAGGTGAATTATGTTTAATGCCTCTCCATGAATTGGAAATAACAGATACAGGAGATAGAATAAAATATCTAAAAAATGTAATTAAATCTAAAACAGCCCCACCTAGATGTTATAATGATGTACCTGATGGGAAGTCAGGTAATTATAAATTAGGGTTGAGTTGTTTTTATTGTGCTTATAAAAAGGATTGTTGGTCTGATGCTAATAATGGTCACGGCCTACGAGTCTTTGAATATAAGAAGGGTAAGGTATATCTTACTCGTGTAAGTAGAGTTCCTGATGTACCAGAAGTAAGGATATAGGTATGAAAACATCTTCAGCTAAAGCTAAAGGACGTAAGTTACAAGATTGGGTTAAGAAAAAACTTATAGAATATTTAGATGAAGATCATACCCATGACTTGAATGAAGAGATAACTACTGCTATAATGGGAGAGCATGGGGCAGATGTTAAATTAAGTAATGCGTGTGAACATCTGTTCCCATTCTCTATTGAATGTAAGAACCAAGAGAAGTTTCATGGTATCTATAAGATGTTAGACCAAGCTACTAATCACAGTAGATTTCCACCACTAGTCTTTATTAAAATGAATAGGAGAAAACCCTTAGTTGTCTTAGAAGCAGAACAATTCTTTGAAGATTACTTTTATTATTATGAAGAAAATACGTAACATAGAACATCTTAAATTAAATTTACTTTTCAATCTAGAAAAGAAATTACAGAGGGAGAGGCCAGAACAATGCCTCTTCATTGCTGTTATATTACAAGCTTTACTAGATGCCAGTAAACCAAAGATTAAAAATGAAGATGAGGATATTACTTATGAGAGAGAACGAGCAAAGGCATGGTTCTTTGCTAGTGTGGGGGTAACATGCAAAGATTTTATAACAGTATGCGATCACGCTGGAGTAGACTATTCAGATACCAGAGGGTTCGCCCACCAATTACTACAGTCCAAACAGAAACTAAGAGTGCGGAGAAGGATCAACCTTCTATTGAAGAAAGACTTGCCGATCAAGATGTAGTTAATTCTCCTACGCATTATAATCAAGCAGGAATAGAATGTATTGATGCTATTGCCGCAGCATTAGGTGATGGTTTTGAATATTATTTACAGGGGAATGTAATGAAATATTTATGGAGGTATAGATACAAGAATGGGATAGAAGATTTAAAGAAAGCCGAATGGTATCACAACAAACTTATAGAGATAAAGGAGAGGAAGTAATGATGTACGGTCCACAAGTGCCAGCCTGTGAAGAACTACACGCCAATAAATATCGTTTACCTAATGAAAGCTTTGAAGAAGCAGCACATCGTAACGCTGCTGCTATGTCAGATGACCATGAACATAGGGGTAAAATAAAAGAAATCTTTTTAAATCAAAGGTTTATGCCAGCAGGGAGAGTTCAATCTGCAATGGGGAGTCCACGAGATGTTACAGCGTATAATTGTTTTGTATCAGGAACTATTGAAGATAGTATGGAATCTATTATGGCTAGAGCTACGCAAGCGGCTGAGACAATGCGAAGAGGTGGTGGTATTGGCTATGACTTTAGTTCTATACGTCCTAATGGTGATCGTATTGTTAGTCTTGATAGTTCCGCTAGTGGTCCTGTATCTTTTATGCATATCTTTGATGCTGTTTGCAGAACAATCGTATCGGCTGGTCATAGGCGTGGTGCGATGATGGGAGTTCTACGTGTGGATCATCCAGACATAGAACAATTCATTAGAGCAAAACAGAACCAGGATCAACTCACTAACTTCAATATATCTATTGGAGTAACTGATGACTTTATGCAGAGTGTTATAAAAGACACACCATTTAACCTCACCTTTAATGATAAAATATATAAAGAGATAAATGCCAGAGCATTATGGGATGAGATTATGAGAGCTAATTGGGAGTGGGCTGAACCAGGAGTTCTGTTTATAGATAGGATCAATCAGGATAACCCTCTCTATTACTGTGAAACAATAGAAGCTACCAACCCCTGTGGAGAACAACCTCTACCTCCCTACGGTGCTTGTCTTTTAGGTAGCTTTAATCTAGTTAAGTATTTAGAGGAGGATCATTTTAATTTTGATCTGTTCAAGGAAGACATCCCTCACGTAGTAAGAGCTATGGATAATGTTATAGATCGTACTGCGTATCCCCTTGAGGAACAGTCTGTTGAGGCTAGGAATAAAAGGAGAATGGGATTAGGGATTACAGGTCTTGCTAATTGTTTAACTCTTGTAGGGTTAAGGTATGGATCTGATAGTTCTGTAAGGTTTACTAGGAAGATAGGCAGAACTCTATGTTATACAGCCATAGAAGCAAGCTCTGATTTAGCTAAAGAGAAGGGATCATTTCCTTTATTCAAACCAGACTACTTAACTAGTAACTTTGTTAAACGTCTTCCTCCTGAATTACAAGATAAGATATCTAAACAAGGTATTAGAAACAGTCACTTAACTAGTATAGCTCCAACAGGAACTATTAGTTTTACGGCTGATAATATTAGTAGTGGTATTGAACCTGTCTTTACCCATGAGATTGATAGAACTTTGATAACCGAATCAGGTCCAATCATTGTTAAGTTACAAGATTATGTCTATGCTAACTATGATATTAAAGCAGAGACAACTGAAGACTTAACCGTTGATGACCATCTTAAAATGCAGATGGCTATTCAACCTTATATTGATAGTGCCGTATCAAAGACTATTAATGTTGGAGATGCTGTAACCTTTGATGAATTTAAAGATGTATATGAACAAGGATGGAAAGGTAAACTCAAAGGAGTAACCACATTTAGGTTAGCAGGGAAGAGATATGGTATACTAAATAAGAGTGAGCCAGCCGTTAAAGAAGAACATAATGGAGTAGCTTGCTTTATTGATCCTGATACAGGACAGAAGGAGTGTGCATAATGATAAATATTATTTCAGCAATAGTAACGTGGATGAAGGGATATAGAAAAATCCCTCCACCAAGACACACACTAAAAATACCAGAGAAACCTAGAGATAAATATGGTGGAGATAATTTACTAAATGAATTTGCCAAGACAGAAGGGTATATAAATACTACATCTACTGATAAAGAAAATAAAACGTAGGGAATGTTATGAGCCAGGAAAAAGAATTTAAAATAAAAATAGCTAGTACAGGTAATACGTACTTAGTTCCAGTAGATAAAACAATCTTAGATGTACTATGGGAGAACGGTATTGAGCATGAGTTTGGTTGCGGTGAGGGTATGTGTCAGACCTGCTTAACTAAATACTTGGAAGGAGAAGTGGATCATAGGGATGTCTTGGGGCATGATGAATTAGATCGTGATAATTATTTAACGGTATGTAAATCACGAGCCACATCTGATCTTTTAATTCTAGATTTATAGGAGATTAAAATGATAACTACATTTTTACTGGTATATACATCAGTTCATGTTGCGATGTTTGTTATACACACTCTAAAAATTCTATAAAAAAAGCTTGACATTACTAAAATAATTTGATACAATTAAGCTATCATAGGGTAGTTATTGCTACAATAGGATAGCTCCCTTAATTTTAACTTGCTTTTGAAAAGGAGTTTATGATGTATAGAAATTTTTATAGTGATTTTTTTGATATGATGTTTGACCAAGGTGGGTGGTATCGTAATAGTATAAGACCACCGACTGTATACGTGGTATCTGAAGAAAAGATAAAAGAGTTAGAGCAACAGAAAAAGGAACGAACTCTTAAATCTATTGATACTCAGATAGAAGAACTACAAGCTCATCGTAAAGCTATTAAAGAGTCTTTACCTGCCCTAGAACACGATAAAGAATAAGAAAGGAAATAAAAGGTTTATGTATCACAGGCAACCAACTATTTATATTGGATATGATCCACGAGAAGAGTTAGCATTTCAAACCTTAGTGAAATCTTTACAGGATAATTCCAAGAGCGAACTCAACATAATTAAATTAGATCAAACTGCACTGCGATCAGCAGGATTATATCGCAGAGCTTGGACACAAGAAATAAATAGTACCCAAAAGATTGACCTAGTTGATAATAAACCTTTTTCCACTGACTTCAGTTTTACTAGATTTTTAATCCCTCATCTAAATCAGTATGATGGATACGCAATCTTTATGGATTGTGATATGTTAGTACGCTCTGATATCATGGAAGTATTTGAAAAGTATTCTGACCCTGTACATGGGTTATCCTGCATCTGGCATCAGTATTATCCAGACGCTAGATTTAAAATGGATAACCAAGTACAACAGTCTTACTCTAAAAAGAACTGGTCAAGTTTTATGCTTTGGAATTGTAGCCATCCTGTCCACGCTAACCTAACTGTGGATGATGTTAATACGAAGTCAGGTTGGTGGTTACATAACTTCCAGTGGATGGATAATTGGGAACGTGGTAGGCCAACACAGTTTCCACTTGGAGAAATCCCAGAAGAATGGAACTGGTTAGATGGTCATTCCCCTGATCACATCATACCCAAGAATGTACACTTTACTACAGGTGGTCCTTGGTTTGATCTTTGGAAACCTGAACGAGATATAGATAAAACCTATAGTAAAGAATGGGAAGATTTAAAAGATAAAGTAGTAATTGAAGAAGGACTCAAGGATGTATAATTTTGTTACCTCTTTTAATGAAGAGGGTTTAAAAGTTTATGGCATGAAAATGTTGGAGACTGCCGCAAGAAACTGGAAGCCTCCTTTAAAACTTACAGCTTACTACCATGACTTTGATATAGACAAGCATGATGTTCCACGTTGTGATCATATTGAATATAGAAATCTTAATCTTGTTACAGAGATGATAGCTTTTAAGGAAACCTTTTCAGAACATAACGGTACAGAAAATGGACAGATACAATATAACTTTAGACTAGATGCAATTAAATTCTGTCATAAAGTTTTTGCTCTAACAGAGTTAGCATTTGAGTTAGCTGATGATAGCCGTGATCCTGGCTGGTGTATCTGGTTGGATGCAGATACGTTTACAAAGAAAGAGTTTAATTCCAAAGACTTAGATAACTTCCTTAACCCTAAAGCAGAGTTAGCTTTTCTTGGGCGTAAGCACTTTGACTACAGTGAAACATCCTTTATGGCTTTCAATCTAAAGTATCGTAGTCCTTTAGATTTACTTGGTGATCTACGTGGAGCTTATAATTCAGGTGAAGTTTTAAACTATCGTGAGTGGCACGATGGATTTATCTTTGAAAGATTACTTACTATCTATCGTGCTCATGGTATGAGGGTACAAGATTTTACTGGTCACTTGGACATTAAAGACATGACTAAAGGTAAGCAAGCCTTTGAGTCTTTCCCTCTTAGTGATTTTATGGAGCATCTTAAAGGTGATAGAAAAGATAAACCAAAAGTTAAACCTGCTGCACCTGCCCAAAGATATAAACAGTTAGCTGATATTATAAGACAATACCAACCAGCTAAAGTAGTGGAGACAGGAACTTGGATAGGACAACGTGCTATTGAAATGGCTCTTGCATCCTTTGAAAACAGAGATGACTTTCACTACATAGGCTATGATTTATTTGAAGATGGAAGTGAGGAATTAAATAAGAAAGAATTAAACGCTAAGAAGATTGTAGTGTTTGAGGATATTAAGAAACATCTTAATTCTTTTAAGGATAAAATGAAAAAGGAAAAGAAGAAAACCTTTACCTTTGAATTAATTAAAGGAGATACTAACACTACTTTAAAAGATAATCTAAAGGCTGACCTTGCCTACATTGATGGTGGACATAGTACAGCTACGGTTCAGAATGATTATAATAAATTAAAACATATTCCTGTATTAGTCTTTGATGATTTCTTCACGGCTGATAAAGATGGTAACTGTGTAGAAGAAGAGTTCCGTGAGGTTAATCGTATCATAGAAGCTACAGAGAACCGTAAGTATATTTTACCATCTGGTGATTGGGTACGAGAGGGAGGTCATACACATCTAGCAGTAATGCTAACCAATCCTGATGTTGAGGATTTAACTACTAAGGTCATGCAAGTTCCTATTCATGTCACTCCTAAAGACTGTGTACCTGATGAGAACCTTGTAGGTAATATTAAAAAGAACCTTAAACTTATAGATAACTGGTTGGAAAAAGGTAGAGCACACGCAGATAAAGTAATCATTGTATCTGGTGGAGATAGTACGGATTGGAAACACGTTAGAAAACTTAGTAGACAAGATAACACTCGTGTTGTTTGTGTTAAACATTCCTATCCTCACTTACTTAAAAATGGCATACAACCGTGGGGTTGTGTTATACTAGACCCAAGACCGTTGAGTGGAAAGTCTACACATGGTATTATACGTAAGACTTTATTCCATAAGGTTGATCCTAAAACTATATTCTTCCTAGCTTCCATGACTAATCCATCTGTAACCAGACTATTAAATAAACAGAAAGCTACAGTGTGGGGATGGCATGCTTTCTCTGAAACCTTACGAGCCGAAGCAGATAAAAGACAACCTATTCAAAACAATACGATTAATGTTTCGGAGGAGTTTAATATACCACCTGACACTACCTTCATTACAGGTGGAACTTGTGCGGCCATGAGAGCTATAGGTATGATGCATATACTAGGCTTTAGAACCTTTGATCTCTTTGGTTATGACTGTATTATTCCAGAACCTTCTGAGAAAGATAAGAAAAAGAAAGAGAGAGATGGCAGACCTAAGTTTATGAATGTTACTGTAGATGATCATAAGTTCTGGACTACAGGAGAGTTACTTGCAATGGCACAGGATTGTGAGAAACTATTTGAGAGGGACGATGTTGATATGGATATCACTGTGCATGGAGAAAATACCCTGGTACGTAAACTATGGGATAATTCTCGTATGAGTAAAGTTAAAAACTATAAGGAGTTCTTACCATGTTCGGAATAGCAGAGTCAGTAATTGGAGTAGCAGGTAAAGTCTTAGATAAGTTTGTAGAAGACAAGGATCTAAAGACTAAACTTAATGCTGAACTAAAACAACAGATGGTTAGTCTTGACTTGGCTCAAGCCCAAGCTAATGTAGAAGCTGCAAAGCATCCAAGCCTCTTTGTCAGTGGAGCTAGGCCAGCTATCCTCTGGATCTGTGCCTTTGGTTTAGGCTGGCAGTTTGTCTTTCAGCCTGTATTTGTATGGGGATTAGCTGTTAGTGGTAGTGATCTTACTATACCTATGATTCCTACTGAAGGACTAATGAGCTTAACACTTAGTCTTCTAGGTCTTGGAGCAATGAGATCAGCGGAGAAGTTTAAGGGTAAAGCTAGAGAGAATATGAAACGAAGTCTATGATAACTCTTACAGAAGAAGCAGACGTACATCTATCCTCTATCATTTCAGAGAATGACTTTGCAGCTATTAAGTTAGCTGTAAAGGGTGGGGGATGTTCTGGTTTTACCTATGATTGGCAACCTATGAAAAAACTAGAGACAGAGGAAGCTGATATAATATTAAACTTAGACAGTGGACATCTCATCTTAGATGGTATGTCTGTACTATACCTAGCTGGTATGCAAGTAGACTACAAGAAAGATTTATTTGGTCAGCGATTAATGGTTGAGAATCCTAATGTTAAATCTATGTGTGGCTGTGGTGAAAGTTTTAATGTGGAGCTACACTAGTGCTTAATGAAAAGCAGGAACTATTTGTTCAGCATTATATCCTAACTCGTAATGCTTCTGAGGCTGCTAGACTAGCTGGCTATAGTGAACGATCTGCACGTAACCAAGGCAGTAGGTTACTTCAAGAAGAAGCTATCCAACAGCGTATCTATGATGCTGAACAGGAGATGACCACAGACGTAGATGTTATCTCTGAATTAGAAAATCAATACAGCTATGCCAAGGGACATGGGCATACGAATAGTGCTATTAAAGCCTTAGAGATTTTATCTAGGGTACGTGGTAATAAAACTAATGATGAAGATATTCTTAATGTTGAAAAGATAATAGAAGATATTCAACAGGCTATGAAGATAGTTGGTAAAACTGAAATGCAAAAGTTAATGAAGACTTGTGAGTGGGATTAGTGGAAGACAAACAAACTGTTATAAAACATACACCCTTACATACTAAAGATTGGTATATAAAATGGGTATCCACTATCGGACTAATAATTGGTATGGTTTTTACAGCTAATAATATTTATCCACTTAATCTATATATAAATATCGTAGCTCTTATAGGTTGGATTATAGTTGCGGTTCTCTGGAATGACAGAGCTTTAATAATATTAAATACAGTGGGGTTATCCATCTATGTAAATGGAGTGGTATCATATCTTATAAAAATGGATTAGTAATTTCAGTTTCTGTATGAGTTACAGTCTTTACTTCTTCTGGAAATTCAGCCTTTAACATACTCTCTACACCTAACTTTAGAGTAATAGTAGAGGCTGCACACCCTGCACAAGATCCACCTAACTCCACATGCACATTCTTTACCTCTTCATCGTAGTCTAATAACTTTATAGTACCACCATGCATTGTCATGTAGGGTGCTATCTTGTCTGCTAAAACATCTTCTATCTTAGCAAACATTGTCATTATTTATAACTCCATATCCAAGGTCTAGGGTGGGCATCTGACTGTGGCATATCATCCAGATGTATAAATCTACGATCATGATCACCACGCTGCTTCACTCCTATACCCCTCATACCATGCCTGAGAGCCACTCCAATGAGCCGTAAGGCATCTCCTCCTGCTACCTTGACATCTACAGCCCTTCCATATAAATGAGGGGAGTTCTTAGCCCCTCCTATGGTATCATTATAAGCTAGATGCCTATAGCCAGAGGTGATAATCATAGGTTGATTGTAGTCTTCTCTTACTGCTATTAGTTTCTCCATAAATTCTGGATGCATATCACATTCATCTGTGCCTTTACAGGCTAGTTCTTCTTCTGTGAAGTAAACCCAATCCATTTATTTAATCCTTTTTAGTTTACCAATCATCGTCACCCATTTCACCTGCCTCCGACTCATCGTGTCCACCACCCATTCCTGTTGATCCTCCTCCTGGTCCTGCACTATCACCATAACTCATATCTGCATCTTGTGAAGCTACTGCTGCTGCTTCCTGTTCTGCCGCAATATCAGCAACAGCTTGTCCAGAATCGGTACTTAAATCAGGTGAATATGCTTCAATCTCATCTTCATTACCATAACTATGGGTATAGTCATGTAAAATAGCTTGTTGCTTTGCTCCTTCCACAGATGTTTCACCATGCCTACCATAAGGATTTCCATAAGACATATTCTCTACCATCTTATCATATAGTCCACTCGTATCAAACATACCCATTGTTAAGTGATCTAAGAAACTAGGTTGTAAAGATCGTGCATAAGGACTAGTTCCCATTGCTTTACCAACAGCATGACGATCTGCCAAAGCTCCTAAAAATGCTCCTCCTGGAAGTAATCCTACTAATCCCCTCCCTAGTGGACCCATTAAAAGAGGTTGATCTAAATTTGATGGATCAGCACCTTCACCACCTGGAGGAGTACCTCCCTCACTATCCTGATGAGGTTCTTCTTTCTTCTTAGGTTTTAAAATTTTCCTAACACTTTTTAATGTTGGACTTTCATCTTCTTCTTTTCTACCCCAATCAACTACAGGTTGAGAAGGATCATCTAACCAAGCCTGTGAACCAAAGAAACGTGCAGGTCTTTCTTTATCTGTACCTTTACCATAGATAATTCCATGTAGAATATCTTCCATACTATCACCAGTAGGACCATAATCAAATTTATAATCTCCAAACTTAATCTCACCACCCTCTGCATATTCTCGTATGGCAGACTGTCCTATAGGGGTAGCCATGAGAGCATTAACAATCCCCCCACCAGCAAACTGTTTAGGCTGTCCTAGTATTTCCATCTGTTGTTGCTCCATTATTTCTGGTTGCATTGGTGTAGCCATTTCTTGATGGTAACGTTGTTGAGGAAAGTTAGGTAATGGTGAAGGGGTAGTTTGTTCAGGTTTTAAAACTTTAGGTCTATCAAACAACCCTGCTAGTCCTGCTAATTGTTGATTAGCTACTAGTTGTGTTCCTAAAGTTTGTTGAGGTTTAGGATCAACAGCAACCCCTCCCCATTTCCCAGGTCCACCTGGTCTAGGAGGTCTAGGTCTACGACTAGTATTACGCATAATACGATCTAACATACGCATAGTATGGTGATGGTTTCTATCATTCATACCCCAACCATGATGCATCATTGGCTGCATTTCTTGAACAGTCTCACCAGCTACTTTATCAGGTAGCTTTTCAGATAACTGATTGATACGATCTATGACAGGTTTATATAGAGGAGCAGAAGGCTCAACTGGTTCTGTTACTTCAGTTGTCTCTGTAGTTTCTACTTCTTCTTCAATAGGTGGAGTAGCACGTACATCTTCCTCGCTCTTCCACTTACCCCCTTCTACACCTCCAGCTACTCGTAAGGTAACTGGAATATCTTGTCCACCTGCACACATTATTCAATCTCCGTAAAATCTAGTTGCTCTTTTATTTCTCGTATACGATCATAGGGTATAGGTGTACCTGTACCTTCTAATGCTCTACGTAATCCACCCATAGGAAGATCATCTGATCTAAATACATTTCCTAGTGCATCTAATATCTTCTGCATTTCTTTCTTATTCTTTTTTCTTCCGCTAAAATAACGTAATCCTCTTTCTATATCTGTTATTAATTCAGGATATAATTCAGCATAGGCTAACATCTTATCTCTTAATCTTTGATAACCCTCTAGTTTATTCTCTTGTCCTTCTATATATTTTTCAACTACTTCATTAGGATCACGTACATTATGTTCATTTAAAATCTTAAATACAGGGGAAGTTCCACCATCAATAGCTTTAAGAGCATCTCGTATCTGCCATCTCATTCCTTCTGTAATATCTAAAGTATTCTCTTTCAGTCCCATAAATGCACCAAAGTCTGTTGAGCCAGGATTTAACTTACCTCCCCAACTAGCTACTTCCCTACCTGTTGGCTCATCAAATAAACTAGAACCTCCAAATCTCATAATACCAAATAGATTATATTCAGGATCACCTCTTTCTTTGGCTTTAGCTATTTCAAATTTACGTCTATTATTTAGAGTCTTTATAAATCCTGGGGTTAGAGTTTCTCCAGCAGACCTAGCAAAAGCAGCAGCTAGATTTAATGCATACTCTCCTCCCTCCTTATCTTCTGTATTTTTAAATGCTTCTACAAATGCATCAGTCATCATAGAAGTTCCTAAATAAGGAGCTAATACTTTATCCCCTATTTCTAACCCCATCTCCAATGCCCTCTCCATAGACCAAGGCTTATCTTCCTGCATTAACCTCATCGTAGTTCTAGCCGCTGTCTTTAAATATTCATAGGGATCAAGTGGTCCTAGATTATAATAGTCTACATACAGATTACCACGATAATCTTTTTTCATTGGTCCCATAAATACTTTAGCTGTATCTCTTTCCCAACGAGGAACAATTCTATTTAGAGCTTGCTTTTGATCTGCCGAAATATCATTAACAGTTGCGGTATAATCAATAGCTCCATACCCTCCTGTTCCTACTAGACTCATACCAGCTAGACGTTTATATGCTTGGTTTCTTAACTTCTTATTTCCTGAAGTCATATCTTTTAGAGTATACTTAACTAAGTTCTTAGAAGTTCTCATCATCTCTGCTGGAAAAGACATGAAATCTCCTACTGGAGCACCACGTAATCTCTTTAATGCTTTAGGAACAAGAGCATAATTAGGCATCAGATCACGAGTGCGTTGTGCAGCCATACGTTTAAGGGCATCTTCGCTTATTTCTGGATAAGCTTCCTTTAAGTACTGCATAGTTTTATCAAAGTGCATAATCTTAAAGAAGTCATCTTCAGCCTGATAGATATCCATAGCTTTGTCTAGAGCTTTACCTGTCTTCTTTACTGTAGCTTTCTTTAACCAATGATCATAGTCATTATTAAATGCATCTTGAGCTACTCGTCTAATTGTGTTAGCTTTTACACTAGAGTCTACCACACCTAACTCTTGTAACTGCGCTAGTGATTCAGACAAGTCTTTATTATTTAATTTTCTAAGCCTATTACCTGTAAGTTTAAATTGTCTAGTCCAATTCTTAGCAGTAGGTAACATACCATTAGCCATCATTATAGCTACGTTACCCATGACATTTCTTCCATGAGTAGTAGAAGATAATACAGTAGCATTATATTGAGTAGTACTCTTTAGTTTTAACCATGTTCTTAATAATGCTCCTAAAGCACTAGGATCTTGACTCATTCCTTTTACGTCAGTACCTTCTCTAATAAAAGTAGCATAGTTCTTATCCGCATATAATCCTTCTAAAGGATTTATAAAATCATCAGACATACCACCAGGACGCATCTTTGCATAGGCTTCACCTAAGTCTTCTAAGTGATCTCCAGGTTGAGCATATCCTTTTAATCCTTTAGGAACATCTAAACCTTTTTTAGCTATTCCTTTATTTAACATATGTGCTCTTACTTCAGCAGCAAACTCTCCCTGTGCTTTAAAGTTAGAAAGTTTTTCATAAGTTCTAGAGAAATTATTATAAGGATTTTTCTTTTCTCCCCATAGTCTACGTATTTCTATAGGAATATCTTTCTTGCTTCGCATAGGTTGACTAGTTCCAGCCCCCATAGTAGCAAAAGTTTCTAAAATTTCTTCTTTATTTTTTTTACCATCAGTTAAATTTTTGAGTAACTGAGGTATAGATTCTTCTGGAATTTTTACCTTATCCCTAAGATATCTTTCTGCATCTACTCTAATATTATTAGGTACATTCTTTAAACTATACCCAGGATTATCAAAAAGTTCATAGGCTGTATTAATATATGTACCCTTATTTGCATCTATTTTTGCATGAAGTTTAGTATTCTCTTTAACCATTGTCTTATTAACTGCCGTAGATAAGTCATCAAGAGCTTGTCTCATACCTACCACTATCTCTGCACCCTCTTGTGAGTCTCGTGCTAATAGATTAAGAGCATCTTTATCTCCAGCTAGAGCACGGTCAACAACTCCATCTAAATAAGGTTGATTATTTAGTCCATCTCTTTTTAATACTTCCTCCAGTTGTTCAGTCCATCCACTAGCTCTAGTCATAGCAGCCTTACTTGCTGCATCCTTCTTTATTACAGCCTCTAACATCGTATCATCTGTACCAAAACGAGAAGTTAAATTTCTAGAAAGTTTTCCCATCATACGAGATATAGGAGTAGATTCTGTAACTGTTTTACTATTACCTACCTTATGAACTGCATCTACAAATTTACTAACAACTGGTTTAGCTACTGTACCTGCTGCTCCTAATGCAGCTCCAAATACTCCCTCTAAAGCTAGATTATTAAATAATGCATTAACATATTGTAAAGCTCTAGGATCATTAGGATCAACAGCTAGTGTCTCAAGAGTATCCTTATATTCTTCATAAGTATCAGGAGAATTTTGTTTCATATAGTCAGATATAACATTAACATAATTTTCTTTTGATGGGTCTTCAACAAGAGTGGCTCCTACTGTACCACCTACTCCCCACTTCAATGCATTAGCTAACTTACCTGTAGCTTTCTGTGCTCCCATTGTTCCTTTAATTACATTACCTGCAATTTTTACAGCAGGACCACCTGCTATAAGATATGATCCCACTGTTCCTATACCTTCACTAATATCTGCTGACAATCCTTCACCATGATAGGGATCAAAACTAGATGCCCAATAGCGTTTAACTCCTTCAGGTATATATTCAGCTATATCATCACTAACAGATGCAATTTTTTCTGTAACCGCTTCAGGTAATATAGCCTCACCTACATCAATAATACCTTCTGCTGCTTCTCCAATAGCTGTACCTCCTACATCAGTAAGATACTCACCAACCCCACGCCAGTCATCCTCGTCACCATACCCACCTTCTCTAGCAGTCATATATTTTTGATACTCTTGCACATACTCTTGAGGATTTTCATCATAAGACGATACAATCTCATCTCTTTGTTGTTTAGAGATAGTACCTGTATTATTTATAACCTCATCTATATCCCTTCGGATATCGTGAAAGGTATCAGTATCATAATAAAGAGTCATTAATTACCTTCTATATTATTGTTGAGTTTGTAAAGAATCTATAGCGGATTTAGTTGTTCCTTTACCCCTACCAGTTCTAGCTGATCCACTAAGAGGTGGATTCTTTACTACATTTGCCCCTTGATTTTTAATTTCTTTTAAAGCTATTTGAGCAGCTTTTTGTACAGGTGTTCCTTTTTTAAGTAAATCATTCATCTTTTTAATAGCTCTTAATGCATCAGCACTACCTACAGCACCACTTGGACCACCTACAATTTTAGCAAATCTTTCTAACTCTTTTAAGTCTACTCCCTTTGCTTTAGCCAGAGCTACTAGATTTTTTACTTCTGCATTTAAAAGTTCTTGTTCTTTCATTTCTATGTTAGCTAACTGTAAACTTTCTTTTACTTCAGCGTCAGCATCCAACATACCTCTCTTATCTAATTCTTTTTGTGCAGCAAGTTGTTTTTCTCTCACTTCTCCTAACTTATCTATAGCTCCTGTTTCTTTTACACTATGTCCTAATGACTGTAAGATATCCATATGACCAGGAGCAGACATCATAGATGCACCTACCTTACCTAGTTGATCCCATGCTGCTTGACTTCTCATATCATCTATTCTAGCTTGTTCTTTAGCTCTCCACTCAGGACTATACGTAGCCTTACGAGCTTCTGCTGCTCTAGCTAACGCATCCTTAACTGGACTTAAATTAACTTGTCTTCCTTTTCTAATTCTATCCATAAGAATACTCTGAAGAGTATCTGGTGTTGTAGAAGCAGGTTGCTCTCTCACTGTCGCTGTTTCAGTTTCAGTAGCCATATAGGGAGAACCACCAATATCATATAACTGTTGTTGATATTCATCTAAACTATCATAATCTATAGCAGCATTATTCTGATGTCGTTGTACAAGACCACTAAGACCACCCTGAACCTGTCCACCACTCTCTAGTTGTTCTACTTGACCACCACTAGCTCCAAATGGACTCCATCCTAATTTACCAGCCATACTAGCTAGACCCATACCAGTACCTAGTAGTTGCCTTCCTAAACCAGGACGAGGTTGCATATTAGTAGTAGTCTCATATCTAGAAGGTTGATAAGGAAACCCACGTACATGAGCAAGGTGTTCACCATAGGCTGTAGATGGAAACATTTTCTCCGCTTCAAACTGTTCATAGAGGAAGTCCTTTTTAGCCTGTTCATCCCCTCTCCTAGCTCTACCAACTTCTTCAACAGCACCCATTTCTCTAATGCCCTGTTGCCATGCCTGGGGAGCCTGTCCAAATAACCTTGCAGCACCAGCCGCTTCTCTAGCCTTCTGTGCTTCAAATGCAGCCCTTCCTTGACCATAAGCCTGTTGCATACCTGTAGTCTGTATATCTCCTAATTGCTGTTGGAGATTACGATTAGCTTCCGCTTCTGCAATAGCCTGTCTACTTCCACCAAAGGCTCCAGAAGCCTCTGCACGATCTCCAATACTTCTAAAGGTAGGTTGTGCTGATCGTACTGCTTCACGTTTAGCTACATCAACCACAGCCTGTTGATAGGGATTCATATACTGCTGTGCTTGTTGTGGGCCAAACTCACCCATAGAAGAACTCAATGCAGATAAACCAGATTCATAGTAAGGACGAGCAGAAGCCATACCAGTACCAGCTATACCAGATAATCCTTGTTGAAGCATTCCTTCTCTAGCTGCTAGTTCCTCTGCTGATGGACCCTCATATCTAGCCTCATACCCTCCAGGCATAGGCTGATAGCCTTCTGCTAGTTGATCCTCAAAGCGTGACCTAGATGATTCTAGAACATTCTTTATATATGGCTCTAGTGTCTCCCAACTCTTATCAGTTATCTGTTGAGTTCCTGTTGAGACAACTTGAGGCTTACTTCTACCACCACCAAAACACATTTAACTTCTCCCTATCACTTTTAAATCTCCACCTAAATATATATAACCGAAATGTTGGTATAATTTAGAAAAGAGTTTGTTCTTTCTTTCGTGTTCTACGTCATTAAATATACCAGTAACTAGTGGCATCTTTAATTTCTTTGCATAGGTATCTAACTTCTTCATTAAGTTTAAAGCTAGTCTACCCTTCCTAAACTTCTTCCTTACAAATGTAAAGTCTTCCGATAAAAAGTCCTGATCAGACCACCACCACTGGCTGATGTGTGCTCCTGTCATTCCTGCTAATTCTTTCCCCATTCCATCTTTCTTTATAATGTTTGTCTCTGCTACATATACTACACCCTCTTCATGTAAGTATGTAATATAATCTAATACTTTTGCTCTTATAGGTTTTCCTATACCAACCTCTTCATACATTTCCTCAATTAAGATACTAGTAATCTCAAATATATCTGCTAGTTGAGCTTCCCTAATTATCATTAAGCCATGCTCTCCAATGCTTTTCTACCATCCATCTCTGGAGGTTGTTGATCTCTACCATATTTCTTCTTTCTAAAGTCAGAGATAAAATCATCCATTGTTTCAGCCCCATCATCAGGATTACCATTACCTAAACCAGCCATCACATCAGCAGGAACGACATACTCCTTTGGAGATAGTGCAGCTAATCCCCCACCCTTAATAGGAAACATTTGATTATCTTCCATACCATGTCCCTCTCCCTCAACATAACCACCACCAGCAGCTTGCATTACAGGAGGCATAGGTGGTGACATAGGTTGTGGCATAGGTGGCCTCTGTGGAGCCATCTGAGGCCGTTCAGGAGCCATCTGAGGAGGCATAGGAGGTTGAGGAGCCATCTGTTGAGGCATGGGCATACTAGGTGGTAAAGCTCCTGCTAGTCCTGTTGGTTGTGGATCAATAAAACTTTCATGGATCTTTTCTACTAAGTCTACAAAGTATTGTTTACCACGATCTGTTTCTTTTTCTTCAACTGCTTCTTCTATAACCTCACTAAAATTAAAAGCTTCTGGTAGTCCTGTAACTGGATTATATGTAAGCTTACCTAATGCAGCTAGTCCTTCTACTTCTTGTGGATTCATATGAACTAAAGTATTATCACCCATGCGTCCCATACGACCCATAGTCTGTCCTATCCTACCTAGTGGTGGTATCTTCATCATTGCCATGATCCATCCTTTAGCTTCTGAGGATTCATATAATTAGACTGAGCTTTCATACTATCAGTATATACATTTGTATTTACTTGTCCACCATTTTTCATAGGTTTAAAAGACTGTTGGGCCTGAAACATATCAGGAACCATAACCTGACCCGTATTTACATTATTAATATAAGTACTCTCATTTAAAAACTTATAAAATTCATTCATATCCATTAGTGTAAATCCTGCCAGTTAGTTCCATCATATCCTTTAAATTTACTTTCCCCACTGGAGAATGCTATATTACCTGCTATAGGAGCACCAATATCTGTAACAGTGACTACACTTAATACAGTAGTAGATGGTGAAGCATCTACTTCTATATCACGAGTATCTAGTTCATTTATTAATGCACCACTCCATGATTGCATTTCACTATAGACAGCACGACTCTCCTCACTTGACAGATCAACCATTATAAATGTTGAGACTTCAGGGTATCTTGCCATTACCGCATCCCATCAGGTTGAACTGCTAACCGAAGAGAGCCATACCTCCAAGAAGTACCAGCCGTATCACATGATACTCGTATAGCAGCCTCCCTCCCTCTCGCTCTCAAATCTATTTTCTGTGTTGTAGGTGTAACTTCAAATGGTCCTTTTATTATAGAAGTATTTGCAGGATATTGTTTAGTGGTAATACTAAACTGTAGTGTACCACTATTATCCATCGTAAAATCAGGTATCATTCTATCCATAAACATAATTCTAGAACCATCATCTATTTCAAAGGTAGCTGATTCTAAATAAGAAGTTAATGCAGTATTATTAGTTCCTGTATAAATACTTACTGGCTCATTATCATAAAGATAAGAATTACCAGAGCTTGATGTACCAGTAGTAATGGTATTATTATATACATTTTTATCAGAGTAAGTAGTCCAAAACCCTGTTCCATATATCCAGTAGTTCTCAACTGGATTAAATGCAACATAACTATCACACTCATCCTGACCTGTTGATGGATATAACCAGAAAATCTCTTTAAACTCTGAATTAATTCCTGCATAAACTTTATCCTTATTAGTTTTATTTATTCTATCAAAAACATATCTCTTTACAGTACAGTCTAGATTTCTAACCTGTCCATCAAATGCATAGAAGTTATCTTCTCCCATCCAGAAGGTTCTACCATCAAAGTCTACGGCTGCATGTGTTGCTATTAAGCCACAGTTAGTACCCATCTGTTTAAAACCAAAGACATCATTACCACCAATAAAAGTCATTGACCATAGAGAATTATCTGTCCATACATTGATAGCATTACGAGAACGAACTGCCCCTATAATTTCTGTACCATCTGTAAGTATAACATCTCCTGATGTATTATCACTAGCAGGTGTCCACTGATTATAATCTTCACTATCAGCCCATCGTACAGCCATTGGGCTATAGTCTCCACCATAGACACTACAACCAAATGCAATTAACTGTCTCTTATTACCTAGTAAAATAGTTCTTACATTCGTAGGTGCATCTCCTGCTGTTACCCATGCTGCTCTCTGTGGAGTAGAACTAGCATCTACATTGTAATAGTATATACCATTACCCCTACGATTAGCAACTATATCTTCACCCCAGTTATCCAGGCTCCACTGAGATATTTCAAAGGTTATACCACTCTGATCAGCTTCTTCATCCCATGCCCTATATCCTGCTGTAGTAGTAATAGAGACAGGTAAAAAGAACCCTGTTGCTGTGCCTGTAGCTGCACTAGTAGCTGATGCAGTACCAGATAAACTAACACTAAATGCATTAGTCTGGACACTAGTAATCTGAAAAATAGGGCCACCATTACCAGTAGAAGATAGAACTACATTACCACCAATCGTTGTTGCATCATAAAATTCTACAAAGTTTCCTACTACATGACTATGCCCTGTTTCATCTATACTAACATTAGCACTTCCAGAATTAACACTAAAGTCATTAGAGAAAGCCACACTAGTATATCCTGCTGTACCAGCCGATGCTGCATTATATACACCAGCACCATATCCTAGACCCTGAATAGCTGAAGATGTTCCTGTAGGTAAAAGATAATTAAGTGTACCAATACCTGTACTTGTACCTGTAGCACTACTAGAAGCAGTAATAGTAAACTTATTAACATTAACTAACGATACAGGATAGTTTTTATTATTTAAAACTAATCCACCTATTGAACCTGTTCCTGCCCCATTAGATACACTTGTGAATAAAACATAATCTCCCTCACTTAAATTATGAGAAGCTTCTGATACAGATACAACTAATGAATTAATTGTTGAACCAATCTTATTTGATCCTACTACTATTGTACTCACAATCGGAGTTATATCATAAATAACATCATCAGTATAATAGGTATATAGTTTTTTATCTGTACCAAATACCATATGTTTAAGGGTATCATTATCAGACCATGTTAATAAGTCTCTAGCATTACCTAAGAAAGCTGTTGTACTTTTCTGTGAATATCCTCTTAAATTCTCTGGCCTTCCTGCTCTAAAGCGAACACGATCTCCATCATACCACGCACCCTCTTCAGCATACTGCGTAGTTTCCCTATGAAACCCTGGTCTGAAGTTTAACTTCACATATTTAGAGTTCATAGATGACATTTAAGTTCTTCCGAAACCTTTTATTAATACGCTATCAATAGTTGCAGCAGATCGTACATTATAAACTAATAAATCTACTGCACTTACGGCTGTACTGTTTGAAGGAGCACTAGCATCAGGGAATCTCCAAGCAGCATTATAAGTTAGTACTGCTCCTCCAGTAGCATCTTGAATAAAATATATTGATCCTGACTGACCAGCCGTAGCATTAGATGGTGCTGCTAAACTACAACCCTGTGCTGATACTAGACTAACAACAAATGTATTACCCACAGCAAAATTAGGAGTTATTATGGAAGTTGCATTAGAAACTGCTATTGTAGTAGCAGGAGTAGCTACAGGAGCATTATAGGTTTTAGCTCCTCTAATGGTATCAGCCGTAGATACTCGTACATACCTTGCATCAGCAATAGATACATCAGGTATTTGAGTAGCACTTACAGGATTTTTAAAGGTTAAGGCTGTATCATCTGCTAATGTCTGAGCAGTATTCACAGTAATATTTGTAGCACTATCACGAGTTACTATATGTGTACTAGCTTCTACAGATGTACCATGTACAGTCCAACCTGCTGCTAATGTAACTGATGCATTATCATATACAATAGTTGTACTATTATCTACGGCCCCATTAACATCAGCCGTACCTTTAATAGAAGTATTTGCTACATTATAATCAGCTACAGTACCTAGACCTAATCCAGCAGCATTAAGGGTATGAATGTTAGTACCATCACAGAAATAAATACCACGAGCACTTACTGGTGGACTAACTCCTGCATTACCAGCAGTTTGTAATACATAAGATGCGTCACTTTGTCTCGTAGTTTTATCACGTATTAGATAAAATTTAGATTGACTAGGAATAATAACATTAATAGATACAGATACAACTCCTGTAAATTCTAGTATAGCACTTCTAGCTTCATCAGAAGCTCCATCATTATTTGTAAGTGTATAACTTGCACCACCAATAGATATAGTTGTATATGCTGCAACAGCATCATCTACCAGTTGGATAACATTACTATTTAGACGCTGACCCCAAGTGTTAGCGTTTTCGCCATCAGCTTGTAGTTCTAATTTTATGCGTGATGTATAAGTTGATGACATTTCCTATCTCCTATAAATTATAATCTTTTGGATCAGGCCAGATGTCTACTGTCCCACCCTTATTTGTAGGATCTTCACCCTCATTTTCTATTACCCACTTAGGATACACTGCCTGAAATTCTGCTTTATCAGGCACAGCCGTTACATCTGTAATCATCTTATCTCCTGCTACTCGTACTGCATCTCTATAATTCTGTATATCTGTAGGTATAGCTGTACCTTTATCTGCCTTACGAATGTAATACCAATCAGTATTACTTAGAATACTATTTTGAGTAGTATTAATACTTTTTATTTTTGCTTCTTTTATAGCATCAATATCTTTATCTTTCTTAGAAAAAGTTTTGGTCACATTATTTTCATTAATTGTATAGGTATACTTCCCACTTTGAGACTCTGTTTTATGATCAATACTATCATGATCTTCAATAACATGATATATACCTATAGCTTTTAACTCTTCAGCAGACCATACTGAAAAGATATTAGCAGGGTATTGTGTACCTGCCTCATCTGTATAAGGGCCACCCCTTATTTCTTTTATAACTTGATCTGCTTTTACTAATGCAAACATTAATCTTCTCCTATTTCTCTTTTTCTACAGGTGGATGGGTTCCATTATGCATCCTATAAACTTGATCTAAATTTTTATGTACTACTTTCATCTCAGTTTGTAATTCTGCAATATTTTTATTTAAATCCTTTAAATTAGACGGGGATAAAATATCTCCAAATACTTCATTTTGATGTTTAATAACAGCAGAATCAGCTTCAGTCCTATCTAATCTCGTATTTAACTCATGTAATTCTACACTCATATTTTTAATATCTTGTATAACCCTAGCTAATTGTGATTTAACTACCGCAAATGCTCCTGCTAAACTTGCCAGTAATGTTCCAAACTGGATTAATTCTCTTATTCCAAATTCCATTTATACACACCCTTTACATGCCCAACTTAAAAAGTAGTATAAACTAACTACCATGACTAATATTATTAATACATTACGTCCCTCTAATAATACTTTTGCCCAAAATATTTTATCTGCTCTAGCTTTCTTTAGTGCATTCTCTTTAGCAATTGCATCAGAAGCTCTTTTTGCTTCTATAAGATTTCTACGTTGCTTCTTTATTTCTTCCCAAGTACCTGATCCCCACTTACGATCTAACTCCGTGGCTAAGCTTTTAAGTGCTAAAGCTTTTTGTTTATCTTCTAGAACTTTATTAGCTACAGCACTTATAGAAGTTTCGTCATCATATCCTTTATCTCCACTTCTGATACGAAGAACTTGTTGCATACGTGTTTTAGGTTTTTTCTTTCCTTTTTGTTTCTTCTTAGGTTTTTCTTCTGCTCTCTCGTGATCCGCAAATAAATTTTCTAAGGAATTTCCTATATCCTTAATATTCTTAGCTGTCTCAACGGCTCCTTTGACGGCTGCGATGGCGGCTATAGTAGTACTTACGGGTTCCATTTTTTCTCATTTTCCTAATCTCTGTAATAAATGCAATATGTATCCATGAAGCTATTTGTAATGCTAACTTCTTTTGTGATTTAGGATACCATACATTACCAGCTTTATACATTCCATCTCTTATCTAGCTTTCGCCTGTGCTACACCACTACCGCCAAATGGGTTGTCAGCAAATGCTGCATAGACATAATTTCCGCCACTCGCATTGATCCAATTAGCTGTTGCATCATTTTTAATTTTAAATCCATTAGAAGTGAAATCTACATATTGATTACCACTGCCTGCTTCTGCTTGATCCAAGTCGGCATAAAGAACAAGTTCTACTGGATTATACGAATTTCTTTTATCATCCAATACACCCCAGTTATTTGATGTATCTGTCCGTTTGACCATCACCCATGAAGGTTTAAACCCAAGATAAACATAAGGCCCCTCTCCACTGGTATCTCCATTTCCAGTGTAAGATCCAAACCTTGAATAGCCATCTACACCAGCCCAACACCATGCGACATAAGTAGACCCACTCTGGTTCATTCCTGTATTAGCTTGCATAGACCAAACTTGGTTTGTAGGCTCTATATCTCCCCAATACCCAGGATCATCATATGCCGCACTATTTAAGTCTAGCCAAAGAGCTTTGGTTGCTCCGACAGAACTATGATAGACATACCAGCCAGCGGTTCCTGACGCTCTGGTAACACCCTTGACTATTATTAGATCAGGCTTAACGCCAAGCCCATGCCCAACTTTTGTAGTAGCATCACTATCTCCTGAATAAGTTACTATACTGAAACCAGCATCCGTATTAGCTCTGACAGTACTAGCAAGAGTTGGCACACCAGACGAATATTCATCTATTGCTATACCTGTTGATGTCCCATCATTAGCCCAGTTCCAAAGAACAAAGGATTCACCAGACGTATTAACATATCCATTATGTCCTACTTGAACACCCTGTTGTAAAAACCTCTGGACAGTATTGTTAGAACTCGCTTGGTTGGCATAACCATCTGTAGTATTTCCACTAGCATTACTTGAACGGAGATAGTTATAAATTCCTCTGGCTCTATCAAACCAGATATGAAAATCCGTATCATCACGGTTCTTGATCCATGCTAGACCTGTAATGCCAGCGGTGTTTTCTGGCATGTTATCTTGGGTTACAGCTTTATAACCTGTCGGAGGCGTATATCGGAAATAACCTCCTGCATCACTATCTAAAGTCATATCAACAGAATTTAAATTAATCCATTGTCCAAAGTTATATGTTGATGTGCCGTTGCCTGTATATGATGTAATAAACATCCATACATAACCATCAGGAAGAGTAGTCGTATCTTTTAGAACATTTTTAAAATACATTTTAATAGTTTTAGGCGAGCTATCTAAATCAACAGCGATAGCCATTGTATCACCATTAACTAGTGTAGGGTTTTCTAAAGCTACAGCACTGCCATTTATTCTACGGTTTACAGAATCAGCAGAGGTACTATTAATATCAGTATAATAATTTACACCAGGAGTTATATTAGGCCATGGATTAGCAGGATTGCCACTTGTGCCAAAGGCAGGTGCGCCAACAATACCAAGTCCTCCAGAACTCCAAGTAGCATACGTTATTACTGTATTTTCAATATACCATTTACCACTATCTACAGCCCATTTATCCCAAGTTCTACTTACTGATCCATTTGCAGAATTAGTAAGGGCAGCCGTTAAATTACCTTGTGACATTGTAACATTAGAATCATCCCAGGCACCTGAATTAATCCAAGCAAGAGGGGATATAACGGGGAGGTTCCTCGTAGGAGTATCGTACATCTGGTTGGAACCGTTAGTGGTGTCCATGTTATTCATGGCGAAAGTATTGGCTGGGCTATTACCAGATACATCAGTGCCTAAAGCATTTTTAAGTGCCATATTCAGATAAAAGCCATTGGTTCCAAAACCACTACTACCACCACCAGCCGCATTAAGCGTTGCTGCTGTAACTTCTTTAGGAATCCAGCGATTTGTTGAGGTATCTGTCTGACCAAATACAGAAGCAGCTAATTGATATCCATCCACTACAATAACTTCAGACAGGTATCCATCAAAAGGTAGGTCTACTGTCACAGAGTCAGTCCGTCCACCCACGAGGATCTCACTCCCATCTAAGAAATCAGTGTTAAAGCTAGCTGATGGCTCATCTGCGGTAGAGAAATTGTTGGCCAAATCATCTGTAATCTTTGTGCCGTTAATATAGATGAAAACCCTACTCCCTGACCCTGCTGTTGTATCTACAGCAACGACAAGGTGCATCCAATTACTAGTATCATCAAACTCCTGGTTCGTTATATATCGCCAATCGTAACCGGAAGTAGAGTACTGACCTATTTCTAATGTATCCGATGCGCTAAACCTGATATCAAAAAAGTTATTACCATCTGGTGACGTACCTATTACACCTATTTGTGCAGAGCCTACATCGCCCCGTTTAATCCAAGTACTGAAGGTCCAAACTTGAACGTTGCCAGCACCGCTGGGTGTCCAATCTAAAAAATTACTGGAACCCTTATCAAACCTAGCAGAGTAATTAACAGTGTGACTGTCTGTAAACGGTATGAAGTTTCCTACACGCTGACTAGCACCATTACCTTCATAGAGTATGGGTAGGAAGTTATCTGAAGGTTTGGTTACTGTAACTGATGGGAGATTGGCTGTGTTGAGTTTGTTGAATCCGGTGGGTATGGCTGTGTTAAATGCTGATTGACCACAATTTAAAGTAAAAGTTGAACTTGTGCCGCCATTACAACCAGCGGATGGCGTTATACCTCCTACCGCTGCGGCTAGTGTTCCACTCCACACAGCATTAGTAGCTGTTCCTGCCACCACTTCCGCAAGAGTTGCGCTATTCTGCCATGTACCATTCTTATGGCACCATATAAGATCGTTATCAAAATCAATGGCCCACCCAAGAACATCTCCAGCCGTAAAGGTACTTAACGTTGGCCCAGCCGAACTATTGTTCCTCGTTACACCACTAGAATCTTGCCAACACCATTCAGCAGCCTCGTTTCCATCTAATCCCCCTGTCTGGATATTTAGGGCTGCGCCAATAAGTCCTACCGTTCCGAAAGTATTATCAACATCCATGGTAATTTCATAATACCATTTGCCCGTTTCAGTGGTACACACAGTACCCATAGCTCCAGAACTGTTAACACAATTAACTGTTAAATTGCCGTTACTATATGTTAACGCTGCCTGATTCTCAGGCGCTGCAACATTCCAAGTACAATAATTACCAGTATCACTCCCACTATCCGCTGGACGGTCATAGGTCCAGTTGGCAGAGGACATACTATTAAGAGTCCACGAATTATCTGTTCCTACTGATAAACCACTATAACTAACATCATTCCCTAAGTCAGATGAGTCAGCAAAGTCTAACCAGAAACCATTTGTACCTTTATTTGTTGTAACGACATCCGTTGGGTCTTTAGGTATCCACACACCATTTGAATCTTCTGTTCCAAAATCAGAAGGTGAAGCAGCATAACCGTCAAGTAAAATAATCTCAGACATATACCCATCAAAGAACTGAGAAGTTTCATTATAGGAGTTCACTGCAAGTGTATGTAAAACAGTATTATTCACATGAGATTCATCGTCTAAGGACGGATTAGTGTCTATAGCAAAAGCAGTAACTCTCGTTCCATTCACAAATAATGCTGCTCTATTTGCAGCAATAGTATTCGCAGTGTCTACAACTACAACTATGTGCATCCAAGCAGTTGGATCACGATAAACTGCCGTTGTTTTAAAGCACTCGTTCCCTGCACCATCCACGGAAGTTAATTCTAATTGATCGCTTCCAGCCGAACTACCTGATCCGAATATCAGATACTCAACATTACCCGTGGAAGAGGTTCCCGCATTGAAGATGCGATTGTTTTCACTGTTACCAATTTCAGACCGTTTAACCCAAGCACTGAAGGTCCAAGTTTTACGGTTGCCAGCACTTCCAGGCGTTCTTGATAAATAATCAGCCGAACCATCTAACCAGATAGCTCCTTTAGGAACCCAACCAGCAGCAGGTGCAGCAGTAGTTGAAGCCGCACCCATTAAAAGATTATTACTAAATACCATTAACCATATTCCTTTGAAAGTATAGACTGAACAGCCGTTGAAGTTCTTACAATATAATCTAATCTACTAACTGAATCCGCACTAGTTGGAATAGTAGGAGCACTAGCTTCAATAAATTCCCAACTGGTTCCATATGCTAGTGTATGACTACCAGTTCCATCCTGTGCAATAAATATACTTCCGACCTGCCCTGGTACACAATTAGTTGGATTATCCAATGTTCTATTTCCACCTAGAGTTAGATGAAAGTTTTGTCCTGAATTAAAATCTACAGAAATATTTGCCCCATCTGTTAAACTTACTATATCTGCTACAGCAGCAGCAGCAATATGTAAATCTTTTCCTAAATCGGTATTTGTATTTATTAATATACTACCATTAGAATATAAATCACCTTCTACACTTACTGGTCCTGTTAGATAAGTTTTATTCCCAAACGTATGTGTAATAGTAACTGCTCCAGCTACTTGATTTGATATTATTATTTCAGCATCTTCACTAGTATTTGTAGGATCAACAAGTTCACCTCGTATCTGAGACATTAATTTCGTTGATCCAGTACTATTATTACCATTAAATTTTAATGCACCTAAATTATCCCCTGCTAAAGGAGAAGCAGAATCTCGTGTTAAACTTAAAAAAGGAGCACCACCAGCACCAGCATCAGTACTTCTTACTTCAAAGTCACCCCCAACTAAACTTACGGTTCCTGTTAATCCCCCTCCTGCTAATGGTAAATAATTTGCAATACTGGCAGCAAGAGCACTGGAAACATTAGCTACGACAGTATTAATAGAAGTAATAGCATTAGCATTAGTTGTTATATTTGTGTTACTATTTCCAATACTAGTTGCTAATGCTCCTGATACAGTTCCAATAACAGTGTTAATAGAAGTAATAGCTGATGCATTAGTTGTAATATTTGTATTACTATTATCTATACTAGTTGCTAATGCTGCGGAAACAGTAGCCAATTCGGAGTCTGTTACAAACCCACTACCATCACCTAGAACGGCATTAATAGAAGTAATAGCAGAAGCATTAGTAGTTATATTAGTATTACTATTACCAATGCTAGTAGCTAAAGCTCCTGATACTGTACCAATAACGGTATTAATAGAAGTTATAGCACTATTGCTATTTCCTATACTCGTAGCCAAAGCACTAGATACAGTTCCAATAACCGTGTTAATAGAAGTAATAGCACTTTGACTATTTCCTATACTGGTAGCTAATGCAGAAGATGTTGCCGCTAATACAGTATTTATAGAAGTTGTAACATTATTAATAGATGTTATAGCAGCCCCATCAGGTACAGCTACTCCACCCACATACATCTGTGTAGCAGCATAAACATTATCTGCTGATACATCTCCTGAAAATACGGCTGATGTTCCAGATATAGGTACACCAAAAGTAGCTGCACTACCAGAAGGAACCGATAATCCAGTAGTAACAGCCACCGTTCCCAGGGATACAGTGCCAAAGGTCTGATTAGCAGCTAGACCAATAACACCGCTTACCGTAATAGTAGTAGCAGCTACACCTCCTACTGTAAAGGCCATACCAGTACCACTTACTAAGGTCTTCATAGTTCCACCTTCTGCTGATGGAACATTAGTTAAATTAGAACCATCACCAGCAAAGTAAGCGGCACTTACTGTACCAGAAAACACTCCACCAGCCGCATATATAGATGCACCTACAGAAACATCTCCACTAAACTCTGCCGCTACTCCAGATACCTTAGTTGTAAAGCTACCTGTTGCTGCTACAAAATCTGTAGCACTTACTTTTGTGTTAAAATTTCCATTAGCTCCAGAAACATCACCAGTAACATTACCTATAAGAGCACCATCAAAAGTTGCTGCACTTACAGTACCAGAAAATACCCCTCCAGCAGCCCAGATAGAACCAGCTACAGTAACATCACCACTAAAATATCCTGAAGAAGTAGATACACGAATACCTGCTAAACTTACCGCAATAGTAGGATTACCAGATGCTCCATCAGAATTAGTAATTACTATCCCATCTCCAGCCGTTAATGTTCTACCATAAGCAGTTCCACTTCCCATTGCAACTATACCAGTAAGTCCTGATAGAGTTGTAATAGCATTTAAAGCAGAAGCATCAGAAGTAATATCAACTCCATTTAATGCTAAAATTCCATCAATATTAACTCTACTATTAGATAATTGTAAAGCACTATTAGTAGCATCACCAGACTGAATAGTTTGAAGATCACCAGTTATACCTGTATTTGTAGAAACATTAACCTTTAATAATTGGTTATATGTATTTGATATTTGTTTACCTGTTAATTGTGTGCTCATATTATATTCCAATATGTCCGTTCAGCGTCCCAATTATTTATATTAGTATCCCAAGCTGTTTTAGAAACTAAATTTACATCTGGTCGTGGATTACGAATATTTTCATCATCCTTAACATTAGGAGATTTATTTTGAGGGTTATTAACTAAGTTAAATGCTCCATCCCAATCCGTAGGACAGACTAACATACCATAACTATTCATACGCATTACCCTATGAGGATATCTAAATCCACACGTATCACAAATAGCTAGTGAATTTTTATTATTTGCCATTACACATATCCTATCTTAGGTAAGAAATATAAGCTTGCACGTTCTTTATCTTCTTCCATTGCATTTTTAAACTGTTCACCATATACAGTTTTTAACATAGCTATTCTATTTGCATCCACTCCTGGACGCTTCATAGACATATAATATGCTAATCCCGTAGTTAAGCAAGGTAGAAATCTACGAGGAATATCCGCATTCTGACCAGCAGATTTATTTATATCTTGTAAGAATCCTATACGTTCTACTTTAATTACATCAGTAGAATTTTCAGGAAGAGGCCATACATACATAGTAGGATAAGCCTGATTACGTTTTACTGTATACTGTGATGGCCTACCTGTCTGACCTTTAGCTGGTATTTTGAGATACTCTTCAAAAGATATACGTGTCATTTGAAGATCAGTATTATCTCTATTAAGTACTGCTTCCATCACATCAATAGTTTCACTACTTAAATCATAAGTAGTTGTACTAACAGCTACGGTAATACTACTAACATCAGTAGACCATAGGAGTATCCCCTGATTCTGCCAATCAGCTAGTAATAAATTAAGTGACCTACGTGCCGAAGCAGGTTCGTGACCAAGAACTTCTCCTCCACCAATCATTTCAGTGGCTTCTTGAATAACGGCATCAATATCTAAATCAAATGCGTATGTTCCTGAGAGTGCCATGTTATTCCTTTACATATGTTTCTTTATATTTAATATCTAGGTATTTACAAAGCTCTTGAAGATAATCATCAAAAGTTTTGAAGTCTTTTCTTTTAGGATGTATTAAATCCTTTTTAATTTTACTATCATCAATTAACATCAAATAGAATGGTTAATTGTTTTTTCATCTAGTGGTTCTTCTTTTACTTCTGGCTTTTCTCTAAATTGTATATTTTCTACTGCAACAATCGTCCATAAATCACGGTCTTTAAGTTTCCATAATTGCGACTTTACACCCATATAATCTATATAGGAAACTTCTAACTTTTCTAATACTCCTGGTTTAGGTGGATAATAGACACCACAAATTCCCATTTTTATATATCTCTTTAAAATTGCTCCAGCATCGGTATTTGATACTTTATCTGCCTCCATAATATTTTTCGTTGCTTTTAAAGATAAACAAGATGCTCTTAATATTGCTATAGCATATTGACCTTCTTTAGGTTCTAGTTGTACTTCCTCTTTAACTTCTTTCTTTGGTTCCTCTATAACTACAGGAGTCTCAACTACAGGGGGTTCAGATGTACAACCTAGCAATCCACACATGCCTAGTATTAGTACTAAATATATCATAAGTCATTCCTCTATGTTTTTAATACAGTAGTCTTCATCCCCTACTTCTTCTTTTTCTTTCTAGTCTTTTTAGGTTTAACACCGTACTTTTTTTTCCACTTCTTATAAATCTCAGGATGATTAATCCGTAAGAAGTCTTGTTGCTTTTTAGATTTAAAAGGCATTAGCGAGAAACCGCACCATAACCACGTAGAGCTTTACCTACTCCACGAGGTCTACCACCAGCTTTTCTTTTAGTCTTCTTAATCTGTCCACCTTTTTTTCTAGAATGTTTTTCATATGATTGCATAACTTTGTCAGGAGCACTTAAAATACTATCCCAAACATCACTCCCTACATCATATATATCTTTAGCAAAGAATCCTAATGCAAGAGGAGCACCAATACCAGTAGCAGCCGTAGCAGCAGTTCTGGCTCCTTTTTTAGCTAATGCTTTAGGAGTACCAAAGTTTTTTATTAAGCTCTTTTTCATGGAAGTAGGGATTTTTTTAGCCAGATATTCTTTTGGTTTCATACCAGCTTTTTTAGCTAAGTTTTTTACTTTTTTTCTATTCTTATCTCCCATTATACCCCATGCTAGACTTCCATACCATGCTTCTTCTGGAACTTTATCCATACCCCTATGAATAGCAGTATCACCTGTGTAGTCAGGATCAACATAATGTCTATATGCTGCTCCTGCACCACCTACTCCAGCCTTTGCTATGTTTTTAAGTACAGCCATAGTTACCTCATTGCTTTACCCCATCCACGCAAAGCAATACCTACTCCACGAGGACGAGAGGCTTTACGAACCTTCTTAACTTTACCACCCTTCTTATAACCTTTGATCTGACCACCTCTTTTATTATCAATAGCAAATGCTTTTTCACGTTCAGCATCACTAATAGTTTTATAAGAACCTAAACCAAAGGGTAATTTTACTTCACGGCCTCCTTCAGGTGGATCAATTTCAAAGCCGAAGAGTGTGTTAGGTTCTTTCTTTTTAAGTTTTTTCTTTATAGGTTTCTTCTTTTTCATATCAGAATACTTAGAAACATCATGTTTCTTTTTACGAGTAGTACCATGAAGAGGATCTATATCACCCCCCATACTCTCAGATCGTTTAGTCTTAGGCATATGCATTGCTGCCATTTGAGACTTAGTCATACCCTGATAGACAGACTTTCTATCTTTTACTTTACCAGGAATAGTAAGTTTCTGACCTATCCTTAATTTATTAGCATCTTTAGCTGCAATATTATTTGCGGCTAGTAATGCTTTAAGAGTTGTACCTTTATCACGAGCAATTTCAGAAAGTGTATCACCCTTTTTAACACTATAAGGTGTATGAGTTCCTCGTCCACCACTACTTTCTTTTTTCGGTCCTAAAGCTGCTAATCCCGTTGCAGCACCCACCGCAAGAGGTAGTTTTGCTTTTTCTGGAATTTTTGGAATAATCCTTCTTCCAGGTTTTGGACGACCACCAGGAGGTACTTTTGGTCCTGGTCCTGGTGCAGTCTTACGACCACCAGGAGGTACTTTTGATCCTGACCACGGCCCTTGTTTACGCCCACCAGGAGGTACTTTTGGTCCTGGTCCTGGTACATTTTTCTTTCCTGATGGAACTAAAGATCTCCCTCGTTTAATAGGTTTTACATTCTTTCTTTCTGAAGCTTCTTTAGAAGTTTTACCTGATGATTTTCTACCTGTAATAGGTTTTACACCACTTCTTTCTGAAGCTTCTTTAGAAGTTTTACCTGATGATTTTCTACTAGCACCAGTATAAGTTTTAAACCATTTTCTAAGTTGTCCTGCTTTCTTTCCTAATGAAGCATAAAGATCATCAAGAGTTCCTGTTTCAACTGCTTTCTTTACAACTTTTAGAGGAACAGGAAGTTTTTTAACACTAGAGGATGTTGCTGTAGGCCATGTATAACTTGTAACACTTCCTCCCTTTCCTGTTCCACCTCTACGTCCTCCTTCAATAGTTTGAGTACGACTAACACCTGTAGTTCCTTTTTTCTCTTTACCTTTTTCTGTCTTTCCCTTCCATGTTTTACGTTTTTTCTCACTTTCTTCTGTTGCTCTCTTCTTGGCTGATCCTTGATGAACATAATCAGACATAATCTATCTCCTTATGAATCGTAGTGGCGTGAGACTTCACGATTACCATCCCAACCCTTACTGGAGGAACGATTAATCTTACCACGCTTCTTAGCTTTACTACCCCACTTACCGTAGGACTCATCACGACTAGCCTTTAACTGCTTTTTAGTGCGCTTCTTCTTTACACGCATTGCAATAGACTCATCCTTACGAGCTTTGTAACCTTGTTGTTTCTTCTTTTTCTTTTTAACCTTACCACCCTTCTTCATATGTTTAACACGTTCCATTTCAGACATTGTACCAGAACGAGCTTCTTCAGCAGGGTATAGACCTATATGTGACATTTTATTCATTTTAATTCCCCTCTCTTGTATAAGTAGTGTTATGATCTATGGGGAAACTTTCACCCTGTGGATAGTCATAATCACAAATTGCATGAATAGGGCCGTGAACGGCTGGACCTTTCTTAGCAGCCCCAAATCCCTGGCCTGTTGGTTTAGCTACAGGTAGTTTTGAATCTTTATATAATGCTTCTTTAGTAGCCATTAGCTTTTTCTCCCTCTTTTAGCCATTCCTTTTTTAGACATTGCAGCCATTTTTTTAGCACCAAATTTCTTACGCCCTATTGCTGCTGCTAATGCTTTAGGATTTTTGGCCCCCTGTTTTTTTAACTTTGCTGTTAAATTTTTAAATCTTGCACCAGAACCTAGTTTAGGTTGTCCACCTCTTTTAAGTCCTACTCGTTTCTTTCCTGCCATTTTAATCTCCTTACCTATATTGGACCTACTAATAGCCATTAGGTTGATCCTCTAATTAATGTATCAGGTCCACCAGCAGGGCTTGCATTAACTGCCATATCATCCTGTCTAGTCCTACGTGCCTGATTACGTAGTGCATTAATGTGATACTGATACTGTGTTTCCCATAATTGGGTAGCTGTAGCATCTTTCATAAATAAAGATGCCTCTACCATACATGCAGTAAATAGGGCATCATAACAAAAATCTGTAAAGTAATTTGAAGTTCCATCGGTAAGCGTAGTTGGCCTTACCACAGCCATAAATTCTCCATCATGTGTAGAAGCTGGTGTAGGAGCAATTCGTATCTCAGTATTACCTCTATATGCATAATAAATCGGAGCACTCGTACTGGCACTTACAGGCCAGAAGTCATTAACATATTCTATAGTACGCAATAACATATTCTTCCTTGACCCGTTTTGAGTCATGGAGAAATTCCTAACGATACGACTACCACTAGGAATAGTAACAATAGCATTGCCTGATGGGATCGCTATAGATGTATATACATTTAAACCGTGATCATCTAAGTCAGTAGTTAGTTTATTCTCTGCCTTATTAACAATCTTTGGTAGTTGGTCGTCAAATTCTGTTGAATCATTCTCTGCTGTATTTTTTACATCCGTGATCAAATAATCATAATCAGGCATAATTAACCATAGAATACCATAACAACAGAAGCAGAAGTTGGTGCAGATACTTTAATTATTCCCTTAAACTTTACACCCTGTTCACCAAAGTAAGTATCACGCTCACCTGCAAACTTAATACGAGTTAAAGTCTTTGATGTATTAACAGAAGTAAAAGTATCTGTTATATTGCAGGTTCCTGTAACAGCAGCCGTAATACCTAGTATACGAGTACCTACTGCAATAGCATCTCCCATTCCACCTGTAGCTGTAGTTGGAACAGTTGAAGTTGAATAATCTATAAGCTGTCCACTTCCTGTAACTGTTGCTGTTTTAATATTTGTAGCCATGTTGTTCCCTTCAATCTAAGAAAGAGTAGAAGAGAGTTTTTACACTCTCTCCTATTCCTTTGGTATTAGCTACCCTGACTTCCAAAATAACCACGCCAATCAGAGAACCCAAAGCTATAACGCTCACGAGCCTTGAAGCGAAGATTACCAGTGTCAAAATCAGGTTCCATCTTAGTTTGAAGTGGAACACGATTAAACATTTTGGCACCATTCGGTACATCAGTTTTAATGAAGTAGTCGTTAGTGTTCGTAAACCTACGATTTACAAAGAACCCATTAGGAACCATACCCATATGGCGAATAGCATTAATACTATTCTGGGCATAAGTTCCATCACCACTTCCACCAGCCGTAGTCGTTCCAGGCGAGTGCAGAATTTGATCTGCCGTAGCCCAGAGATCAGGTGGGATATGAAGTGATTCAGCCGAAGCACCAATCAGAATATTCCGATCATCTTTGATCTTCTGAATACTCGTCAAGGCAGTCTCTAAAGCAGCTTCCGAAAGATCCGAAGCAGCCATTAGATTAGACTGATTTACCCCTGAAACCGTTGGGTGTGATGCACTACAAAACGCTACGCCATCTCCACCAACCCAAGCAGCGGCAGTACTAAATGCATTATTAAATACATCAGCACCCTTTACCTGCTTAGTGTTTGCCATTGCACGAGCAAGACCACGAGCACGAAGTTTGGAGAACGTATCATAAAGATTGTCTTCCATAGCTTCTTCTGTGATTGCAAATGCGAGAGCAACCGTTTCGTTGGTGTAACGAGAAACGTAAGTTTCTTGTGCGGTATCGTAGCTGACTGCCGAACCTTCACCCTTAACAGGTGCAGTTCCGAAGCCAGTGAACATTACTTCCTCTTCAAAAGCACGATCAGAATTTTCGCTCTCATAAAGTGGTTGTAGTTCATTATTAACCTCCCCGTACTCAAGACCGAATACGGCATTAAGACCAGGAAGGAGTTCTTTGGCAATACTAGCTCTTGAAATAGCCATGTTATATCCTCCCTATTTAAATTGGGCCAACAACACTAGCTGCCACATCATACATTGCAATTTCATTACGCAGTATTTTAACTGCCATAATTGGAAATGCGTTGTCTGCTGCGATAGCAATGTCGTTCCCAGGTACGTCTTTAACGCCAACAGCCTTGACTTGGGCAGTTGTCGCTACTCTTGTAGCAGCCTTCAATCCAAAACCAGAAATACCAGTAGCAGTATTTCCGCTTCCAAGTGTAAGGTCAAAGTTAAGATAGATATCTCCTGCCGTACATGAAGCATCTGCTCCAATGTAGTACGTCATTTCAGGATCTACCATTACCATTGCTTCAATATTACTAGCTGAAGTATTTGCTGGCCAATATTTCTTCCATGTTGGCACACCATCAGCTTCATAATATACACCTTGGAATACACCAACAGCGTAATCAGCAGCGGCACTTACTGGCTCAATATTTCCCAAGCTCACTTTTACAAGATCACCTGTGAACATATCACGGGCATCACCAGATGCAATTGGCAACTTTTTAATCCCCGTGCTATTTGCGCCAGAACCATATACTCGTGCAGGATGAAGACCAGTTAGGGCTTTAGTATCCATTAGTCTCTCCTTTACATAATCAAACTAAAAGTCTTAGTCCTGAAATCTAGGACTCTTTCCTTTAGTCACGGTTGACTTACTATTATTAAATATGGGCATTCTAGAATCAGAACTGTTCATTAACTGGCTATTAACCGCATTCATTAAATCATCAGCCTTTTTCTCAAAATATTCCCTTCTCGCTATTGCACGACCTTCAGGCATTTTAGCAAGAGCTACATCACCTCTAACAACTGTACCTGCATAGCGACCTTCCTCTTTCACGATAGAGCTTATACTCAATTCTGGTACTTCATCTGGTGTTACGAACACCCACCCATCTCGTATACGTTTGCCTACATTTTGGTAGTCATCTGCACCACGAAGTTGGATTCGTATCCAACGTAGAACCATACCCTGATTTAGAAATCTTTCCTTTACCTCTTCAGGTATAGCAAGATAGTCTTCTTCCTCAAATGTATATTCTTCATTATCTCTAGTTTGATTTTCCCTTTCTTGAGAAGTACGTGATTCTGTCCGTGCCATGATTATTATCCTCCACGCTTATTGGTTACTACATTGGTATACTCGCCTTCTGCTTTATCAACTTTAAGCTTCTCTGCTGCATACACTTCAAGTGGTATCTGCCATTTATTAGCCAAACGAATGTCTTCCTGGCTTAATTTAACCTTACGGTTACTGGCAGTACTGGGTGAGCGTGACGTACCAGCGACCACTTGAGCAGGTGACGTTTCCTGCTGACGGGGTTGTGAATTAGTCGGTTGAGAAACTTCTCCAAATTTATTAGGAAAAGTATCTCTAAGCCGCATATTCACTTCTTCATAAAAATCATCATCAGAAGGATCATATCCCTCTGCTTTTAATTGTTTATCAATCTCTAAAGCTCCATAGGTCATAATCTGATCCTGACCAAACCAGTCATTTTCAGATGCCCATCTCATTGCTTTAGGATCAGGTTTAAATTCATCTTGTTGTTGTTGAACTGTTTGTTGTTTTTCCTGTGTTTCTTCATAGGTTGTTAAAGCACTCTTAGCTTCTCCAATCCGTTGCTTTTCAAATTGAGCTTGATTTAATATCTCTTGAGATTTAAGTAATTGTTCTTTATCTCCACTATCAAAGGCATTTAGATATGCAGCCCTAGCTAATTCAATCTTATCATTTACTTGAGCTTCACTAAGTTCAATATTATGTTTGACATTTGAAGTGACTTCAGTATTTTTAGCTATTAGTTTAGAATTAAGTTCTTCATTATTCCGTATTAATTTTTCAATTTCCTCATCACGTTCCTTACGTTGACGGATCAATTTCCTAATTCTTTTTTCTGCCCCCTTAGTTTCAATCCCATCTAATTCAGGATCTTCATTTTTAACTTTAGGTTCTTCTACAATGGGTTCTGGTTGGGCAGCAGCTTCAGCAGCTACTTCTTTTACATCTTCATCAGAAACTTCTACTTTAATCCCTGCTTCTTCTGGAATAGTAATTTGATTCCAACTACCATCTTCACTTTCTTCTATTTCAATTTCTTGTTCTTCTGCCATTATAATCTCCGTTGTTGACGACTCAAACGTATTTACGTCTTATTATCCATATTATACACTATTCTTACCCTGGTAGGCAAGTTTTTTTAATGAGTTAGATTAAAGGTAGGATCTAAGTGTTTAGGTGTACTTACCGTCATTAAAATCTGATCATCAAATAATAGTATAAAACGCTGTCCCTGATAAAATAACTTTGTACCAGAGTGCTTACCATAACAAACAAAATCTCCTTCTTTACACCAAGCTCCTTTAGGAAATTTATTTGTATCCTGATATGCTAAGTCACCTACGATTACAACTTTAGCAACCGTAGTTAAATAAGCAATATCATCTTGTAAAGAATCAGGAATAAAAATTCCACTCTTAGTTTTATTCTTCACTGAGAATGGACGTACTAAAATATGATAGCCAGGAATTACTGGTAATTCTTCTAGTTCCTTTGCCTCATCAATAGAATCAATCCACTCGTCATTCTTTATAGCGTTAGCTAATAGGGGTTGTCTCATTTATTAATCCTCTTCATCATCTGCATATTGTCTCCGTTTAAGTATATCCGTTAATTGTTGCCGTGACCATTCTATACTACTAATAGAACCTACGAGTTGTCTATAATGAGCATAGTCTTCTATACTTCCAGATGCTAGAGAATTTTTTAGTGTCTCTATTTCTTTATTATATGAGGTAATTACTTCATCCCAAATGTCCATAACCTAGATCCACAAATAATTTGTATATGATCTAGGTAATAGATTAAGTAAGCATTTAAAATAAACTCTCATCCCATTGCTGCCCAAATAGCAACAATAAGAGCTATACATGCAATCCACATAGACTTACATGAAAGTCCACATTTACAATGCATTTTAGATAACCATTCTTTCATTATGATCTCCTATGATAAACTTGGACCTTTTGTTTCACGAGTACCTTTGATTGGATTTGGAATATCGTAGGTATCAGATGGAAATTCTTCTGTAATACCTTTCTTTGCTCTGACACTCCAATCCGATGAAGTAACATCATCCCAATCGCCAACAGAGCGACTTGTATCGTTATTACCCCATACACCTTGATTTGTTGATTTACTCATAATTTACTCCTCTCCTCCTAATCTTTCATCTCTGTGGGTTTGAATATTTTCTAGTTCTATATCACGAGAAGTTTTACCTTCTTCTTTTGCAAAGTCAGCTTCTATCTCAGCTAATTTAAGATCACGCTTAGTATCATCTTCCATTTCCTGTTCAGCCATCTTAGCCATTAAACCTACCGCTTGCATACTTTCTTTAGCAACACGATCCTTCTCTTTCTCTTCAGCCTTCATAATGGCAGATGCACCATCCTTATACGCCTGAACTTTAAGTTGGTCTTCCTTGAGATTAAGTTCTCTATTCTTGAGAGCCATTTCTGCACTATCCTTCATAGTATCAGCACTTAACTTTTCTTTCTCTAACATAAGCTGACCCTGTTGAAGTTGAATAGTCTGTTGTTCAATAGACTGACCCATTCCCTGTGCAGCCATCTGATTAGCTTGCATTACTTGCTGTGCTGCTTGAGCCATAGCCTGTTCTATAATAGCAGGATCTTGTGATCCCTGTGCTAACTGTTGGGTCATACCACTCATCTGTTCCTGATACTTCATAACAGAGTGCTCCTGAATATTAGCCTGGATAATAGGAGCAATACGTTCCATAATAGGATTAGCTCCATTAGCAGGATCTTGAAGATAAGCCATCTTAACCTGTACATGAGCATCGTGATCCTGCCCTGGGAAAGCTGCTATTGGTATTCCTTTTGTTGCAGCCATAATATCTGATACAGGATCAAGTTTCTGTGGTTCTTGTTTGGGTGGAAGTATCTCCTCAATATTAGGCATATTAGCTGAATTAAGAATAGTTCTATTCAGAGCTTCTAAGTTGAACATACCAGGAGGCGAGTTCTGGGCAAGTTGAAGTGCCATCTGCGCCATCATCATCCTGTGTGCATTTGAAGGAATATTTGGGTCACTCACTGGCAAGACATCTACACGACCATCAAAGTCTCTCCTAAATATTTGCTGATTAGCATTAGGAATCTCATAGGGATATTTAGAAGGAAGGTACTCATAATCAATTGAGGCCAACAATCTAAATTCATCTTTTTGAGATTTATGAAGTCTCTTGTGGACTGCACTAAAGAACTTACTTGATGCTTCAAGTAGAGCCATTGTAGTACCAACAGGACCATAAGATGCATTATCAGAAATTACTTGTTCTGAACTATCAGCAAACTTTTGTCCTGCCGCTGCTACAAATGTGAGCATCTGGTAGAGAGTTGAGGAAGGCTCCTTATATGGTAAGGGAACAATAGCCTTTGAGAGATCAATACCAGTTGACTCAACTTCCTTAAATTCACCAGGAGCGATAGGATCATTGTCACCAACCACCCTTACACCCTTTGCTTTAAAACCTCCTGGTAAGTTCGCAAATTGACCTGCATCTACTAAGGCTCTCATTGCTGCAGTGGCAGTCATTGTGAGATTACCTAAGAAATGCATTAGGCCAAATCCATAGAAACCAAACCCTGGAACGAATCTGTAATGTGTAAAATGTAATTTCTTTTCTCTATTCGGATCGTCTTGGTTGTAGTTTCTACGAATACTTAGTACCTTTTTGGATCTTTCTTCTACTGTAACAATATACGGTAATGCTACACCATCAGGATCATTGAATGGTTCAGGAAGATCAAGGTAACAATGTTGTTCCAGTAATACATATTGTGGATCATTATCACTGGATGGAGAGAAGCCAAGAATAGTATTCATCTTCTCTTCCATTGGACCCTGTTCTGGAGTTCCAGCTTCAGGTAAATCCATATCCTTATAGATACCCATAGACATATCTCGCCTCATATCATTAGGACTTCTATAAATAACATGGGTATAACGATCTGCCCTACGAAGATCACTGGCATAGTAGGACACATAGAACTGATCTATAGGTACAAACTCTGATACTGGACGTTTAAGATTAGCGTCATAGTAAATCTTTTTAAAGGCAGAACCAATTAAGGGTAGATGAAACAGCATACGTTCAAACTCGTCAAAGTATTCTGTCATCTGTTCTGTTAGTTGATAATTCATAAAGTCCTTAACACGATTAGCTTGCGCTTCCTTATCAGGAGTTTGCTTACCTATAATCTGTGTCTTGACAGGACCAGCAGCCGGAAATAGTTCTTGTGAAGCCTTTGACTGAAACTTTACAGCAGACTCAATTAGTAGTGGATGTACAGCCGTACACGCACCTTCAAATGGTTCCGTAGCATCTTGAAGTTTTAGACCAAGAAGATCAAAACCTCGTTCAAACATATCCTCCCACTCACCACGAGATTCCTTGTCACTCTGATAATTATCATAGACTTGAGTAGCAATATCTTCTAAATCTGCGTCATCTATATCTCCACAGATATCATCGTACCATTCACCCAGACCTATAGCATCTTCTTCTACTACAGTCTCTTCCGATCCAAAATCTACGATAACCCCACCATCGTCATCCACTTCAATAGATGTAGTACTCTCTTCCTCTACACCAATATCCATTGGAACCACATTGGATTTCATTAGATCATAGGGGTTCTTTTCAACAGCCATTAATATATTCCTCTCGCTTCAGGGTAGGGGTTACGTGCTACCATACCACCTCTTTTATATTCACCCTCTTTAGGTGCTCTTATATTAGGTCTTTTTGCTAGGACTAAAGGACCAACTTGAATTACTTCTTCTGCATCATCAATCACAGAAAATGCAGGATAATTTCCAAACTCTGTTCTAGTATAAAATGTTCCATGTCTACGAGGATCATAGCCTACCTGAACCCATTCACCAGATTCCATATATTCTGGCACTTTTTTAATAAGTTCTTCAGGATTATGATTAACCCATCCTCCTTTAATAACCGCATGGGGAAATTTTCCTTTTTGTCCTGTACCTACTCTTGACATCTCAGTAATACCATGATCAAATTGGACAGGTGTATCCCCTACTTTTTTAAAGTACCCAGTTTTGCTATATATATTATTATCTTTATCACCAATACCTTTAAGAGTTATAACCCATTTATCAAAATCTGTATATGCAGGAATATCAAGTCTTCCTGTAGTTATCTCTCCATCTTTAATAAAATCATTAACATATAAAATCTTTCCCCTAGATTCGTCAAATGTTCCTTCTTCTTTACCTTTTGTAAATAATTTTCCTCTTCCTGGGCGTAATGCAAAAGCAATCTCTTTATTACTTGGTAGCTTTTGTTCACCTATCATATCAGTAAAATCTTTTATAGTCCAAGGTTTAATAGGTTTAAGAGCCGCAACAACTTCTCTATGTTGATCTATTGTTTTTTTTGGTCCTTCTTTAAGAGGTTTAAAATCTGCGTCTAGACCTAATACATCTCTTACAGATTGCTGCATTTCTTCTAATTTTTCACCCTGTAAATCTTTATATCCACTTCCTCCATGCGTACCTTTCCAAATCTCTATTTCTTCATCTGTAATGTCTAATACGTCTTTAAGAGGCTTATCCATATTTTTAGGATCAATCATAATCTCTTTTGAAGTATCTTCTATAACCTCTGTAGGTCTAGCTTGTTGTACAGTACGAGGCATAGCTCTAGGTGCTGCTTTGGGTGCAGCCTTCATAGCCATCTTTAATACTGTAGATAAACCTGCCACTATACTAGTCCTCTCAGGTAAGGGTTAGTCTTAATACTTCCACCTATATTATATCCTACGGTAGATTGCTTCTGAGGATCAAAGATAGGAATAAATTGCTCATTCGGTTTCATAAGCATTATATTCTTAGCACCACCCTCCTCTACGGTAAAAGCATCATATCCTAATTTCTTTAAAGCTTTTAATATAGATTTCTTTTCTATAACAACCCAATCACCATCTTGTATACTACCTAACAACTGATTTTTTTCCAACTCATTTCTATCTTTAAATTTCTTTCCTCTAATAGTAAAATCTTCTTTTGTTTTATTATCTTCTAAAAATTTCATAAGAGCTTTTTGATCTTCAGGTTTTTCATAATCAAATAGTTTTTTAACTTTACCTAGACCTATAATAGTTCGTGCTCCTTCCTGGCTTGGTCTTAATCCAAACATCTCTAAAAGATTAGGATTGGTAGTTGTAGATAAAAAGGGATACTGAACATGTGTAGGTACAGGTATAAGAGGGTTATCCATATCTTTTATTATAAATTCTTTAAATGGTTCTTTAGAGCCAGTTGAATGAAATAATATAGTTGGAAAACCATCACTCTCCCCAATAATTTTTTTAGCTTCTGCTTTAGTAAAATTATCCTCCGCTAATTTTTGAGCCTGTAATCTTAAATTTAATATTCCTTCATGTGTAGATGATAAATGTTCGGATGGTTGATTAGTTACATAAGACTCAGGATTACGTTTGTCTATCGCTTCTTTACGAAATTTAGGAACATCAAAAGATGTAAGTTGTTCACGTTCCTGAAGAAATGATGCCTTATTTTTTCTACTAGGGAGATTACCTAAATCGTCTAACTCTAATCCGCTAAGATATGAATCCTTCCACCCATCGTAAATATAATCATTTTTATATTTTAACCACGATAGATTACCATGTAATAGTTCTTCAACCAGTTCTTCAGCCTTACTCTCCTTTTTTTTCTCTTTATCAACTTTCTTAGCATCCTTAAATTTTTTATTTAATGAGTCTATTTTTTTAAGTGTCTGTATTCTTGCAGGAGGATCATACTTTTTAGGTGAAAATGCTGAGTCTGGTATAGAACCCCCAATCTCTTCCAGTATCCCTTGTTCCAATTCATCAGCTTCCATTTGATCAATCTGACGCATTGCTGCCTCTATATCATTTTTTTTCTTTTTTACTATAGTTGAACCAGAAGGAATAGACCTACGTGTATGGACAGCCTTCGGCAAAGCCTTACCAGCATGTTTCATAGCTACAATCTTTGCTAATGTACTTATACCTGCCATACAATATCCTCCACTCTATACTATTATACACTTAAAAGTTCCAGTAGGCAACTCTTTTTTTCGTTGGAGGTGTATCTTCCCATTCAGGATCATCAGGATGTAGCAAGTTCCATGAGTCTTTCATGTAGTGAACAGCCATTGTCATAGCATCTACTTGGTCATCGTGAGCAGCATTAGGGAAAGTAATTAACTCATCAACCAGTTCTTCAGCCCACTTCCTACCTTTAGGAAACCAGACACGACCAGCTTCCATAGAAGGAGTAGCAGCGTATACTCTAGCTACCTTATCCCTATCAGGCATATACTCCAGTACAGGTAAACCACCCCTACGCATATCCTGTATCAAAGACTGACCACTGGCTTTCTTTTCAATAATACAGACATCTGGTTTATGTTCATCATAAGACATTTGAGCCATTCGCCTTAGTTCAGGATATTCATATCTTCCACGTAGATTACCCAGTAAGATTAATTGAGCCTCATTTGTTTCCATCCCACTATGACTTTGTTCTGGTGCATAGAAGATACCCCAGGTTTGAATTACACTGTAGTCAGCCGTAGTCTTGGTGGAGAAAGCTGTATCATATGTTTGAATAATAAATTCACAGCCAGGAGGATCATCGTAAGGCCACCACTCAATCCATCTCTTCTTAATAAGACCACCCTCTTCTGGTGTGGGGTTCTGCATATACAGTGACTCCCAATACTTAGTTCCATTGGTAGCCTTTATTTCCTCCTCGTCTATTTTTAAAATCTCTTCTGGCTTCCACTCAGGGAAGTAGGAAGATCCAACAGGTAAGTCTAAGAGTTCTGATGTATCCTCGTCTACCCATGCAGGTATCTTTATTACTTCCCAGGGAATAGTACCGTAGTCATGCATCTCCTGTTCCTGTTTTAATAACCATCCACAGAGATCATCGTGATGATATCTGGTATTAATAATAACAATGGAACCATTAGGCATGATACGAGTACGTAGACCAGAAGGCCACCATTCCTTTACGTAACGTCTACCTGCCGCACTGAAGGAATCCTCTTCAGACATCACATCATCCAGTATAGCTATGTGAGCACCACGACCAGCTATCTGTGAGCGTACACCAGCAGCATAGTATGATCCCTTCTGATTAGTCTGCCACTTACCAGCAGCACGTACATCTTGTCTTAGCTTAACATTAGTAAATATCTCTTGGAAAGTATCACTATTAACTATATCCCTTACAGACCTACCAAAGTCAGAAGATAACTGATCACTGTGAGAGACTGTCAATATCTCATGGTTAGGGTTTTGTCCAATATACCATGCCGGAAACAACTTAGAACAGATAACAGACTTAGAACTACGTGGAGGAAGGAAGACCATCAGCCTCTTTAGATCACCATCCTGTATTTCCTGTAGTTTATTGGATATAACTTCAATATGTTTACCCATCTCCCAATCAGATACAAGAGATGGAGCCATCAACTTAACAAAAGATAGAAAGTTAGTATGTGCCTTAGACTGTTTATAGGTATTTAGTGAGTGTCGTAGAGATAGTAAGCCCTCTATCTGGTCATAATTAATTGATATGTTTTCTTCTGTGTTCATTCTGTGTATGATCCTCTAAAAATAAATCCCTAAGATCCCCTAGTGTACTAATTATATGTGTAACATAGTCTCTTATCATGTCTCCTCTACGTCCACGCCTTAAAGATGCAGGAGAAACTGCAACTCCACTGGTTAGTTCTTGCATAATAGTAGATATTACCTTACAACAAGCAAGAGAATCCAAAGATACAAAACTATTCTTTAGTGTTCCCTCTTCTAAATCCATTAATTTCTCCATTTCTCGTAGAGAACTCTCCTTTGATTCATCCATATACATCCTCCTCACTTTTTCTGATGATATATATTATAATAACATACTTTTCTGGGGTTGCATACTAGCGAAAAGTATGCTATAATGTCTATATAGTCTGGGGGGTAATATGATATCTACCTCCCTCTTTTTATGTCTCAATATACGCCCCTTAAAAGTTAATAAAATAAACTAGACCCCTAGTTTTTTGGTAAATATATGTCACCCCCATATATATATTATACCACACCCTCTGTTTTTCCTTCCCCCCGTCACTACAATTATACATCATTCTTTTGAGTCTGTCAAGAACTATCTTTTTATCTTGTAGAATCAAGGGGTTAGTCTGTATAGACCCTATAAAAACCTTCCCTCAAACCTATATAGATCACTACAATGCTATATAATGTTAGGGGAAGGTTCTCTTTATAATACTTATATCCCCATTAGCAGACAATCCAGATACTATCTAACCTATTGTATTCATTAGGCTTTTATCTTTTACTTGACATTGTTAGGCTTTTCATATTATGATGATAATAGTTAAAGCGATGTGCTTTGATGATGATATGAAAGGTTACATTATGAATTGTTCAATAATATTTAAGATAAAGTTTCCCTCATCAAACTTTTATTCTTTAATGGGTTTTGCTAATGAAGCGGAGGCTCGCAATTTCTTTAAGAATAACGTAGAAATCCCACAGATCACACAATATGAAGGTAGTTTAAAATGAACATTCAAACTAAAATAAAACTAGACCAAGCTGGTTATTATACTGGTAAAAATAAACCAGTTTCACAAATGGTTCTTGACATTCCAACAAGTACCAGCAATAATAATTTTTATGAACAAGGCCAGCGATTAGGGTTTAAGCCTGTCGCTGGTTGGTTAGGTAGAACAATGTCTGGTGACAGATCAAACTATAAGGATTACTAAAATGTATAGCATCCAAGATATGTTTCGTAGGTTTAACTTAATCAAATTACAAAATGATCCTGCAAATATTAATCAAGATCACTTAACAATTTGCCGTACCTTTACCACGGTGGAACAATTTGAAGCATTAGCAGATAGATTGACAACTAACATAGAAAAGGATCTAAAATGAAAACATTACAAGAAATTAGGTATTACCTAACTGGTAGTAATGAAGGCAAACAGGTAGTAGAAAAATATTACCTTGACAATAACCGAATTGACAGGCATTATTGGGAACAAGTAGCAATTCGCAATAGGAGCGATAATTGGGAGTATGTCGTGTTGTTTGTAATTGATCCAGACCATGCTGGTAGGATCTACAATGAAGTAGGAGAAAAAATCTAATGTATGTTTCAAATATGATAAGCAATAGCGGCAACAAAGTGGTAAATCAATTTGTTGTCACCGATGGTGAAACTACCTATTTCCAAAGCTATGACACTGTTATGGCAAAGATTGAGGAAAAACTAAATGGGAGGGATATCACCATTGACGTGAGTATTTACGACCCTAACTTAGGTGGTAGTAAAACTACCGCCAAGTATCTCGCTAGGTTTTTATCGGAAAATAAGAAAGATACACTTTACAAAATACAAACCGGCCTGTACCATGTAACTAACTTGAATGAAGGATAAGACAATGCCAGAAAAATACAAAAAACTAGTTGAATATTATATAGATCTAGGTTATTCTATAGAAGATGCAGAACACCTTGCAAATCTAGAATACCTATCCCTAAAATAGAATGGTATTATTATCTAGTCGTTAAGGTAGTCTCTACGGAGACTATCTTGATGAATAGATAACAGAAAGGAAAAGTAATGAGTTTAGACAGTAGATATCTCTCTCAATTAGAGAGCCAGTATGAAGAAGCCTTAGAAGAATTTTATAGGCTTCTCACTGAAAATCTAGCTACTATGAAAATAGTAGAACATCACGAAGATGAAGATAGGAAAATAATCTTCATCAATAAAAATCTACAGCAAGCCTTATGGCACGTAGGTTTAAACGATGAAGATTTATCTGCCTCATATGAGGATGGGTTAAAGATATTTAATGAAGTCTATCAAAAGAACATTAAGGATTAAAACAAATGGAAAATATACTTAAGATTTATAAACTGGCTACACCTGAAGAAAAAAGAGACGGTGTAGTCTGGTATGTAAATGCCTACGCAGATTGCAAGCGCATAGCACTAGACTTACACGTACCAATACACGTAGTGGTTGGCGTGGTTGCAGCCTTATCTCCCAACAACAAATGGGATAGGAATATAACTAATGCTAGGGATTTAATAGAAGGATATCTCAATGGTGAGCACGTTGAAAGTATCAAGGTGAGCACCTACCACGCCATGAAACATAAGGCATGGTCTATCCTAGATGCAATGCCTGATGAAGATGGTGTTAGTTTGATACTGAATGGTCAAAAGATAACGTCATTCTATCGGAACATCATGGGACATGATACCTGTACTGTAGATGGTCACGCTAGAAACATCTACTATGGTGTGAGGCATGGTCTGACAGACGATAAGAGTA
>VTLG01009257.1_pt1 | contig 58280 bp, 70 predicted proteins | sample 4694571 | NCBI WGS metagenome assembly VTLG01 (sample SAMN12604809, study PRJNA352737) | marine metagenome | biome: ENVO:00000447; feature: ENVO:00000209|ENVO:00000569|ENVO:01000036; material: ENVO:00002151; isolation source: viral sequences binned using virsorter ... | reverse complement strand
GCTGACCGCCCAACCCCCCTAAACAACGAAATAACAAACGATTGATTATCCCTTTGCTTTTGAAACCAGCCATTCGTACAGTTTAAGCCAGGGCATTCGTACAGTTCAAAACCAGCCATTCGTACAACTGTACCGCTGTCCCACTATAAGAGTTATTTCTGTGAAAAAAATTTTTTATTTTTCTGATTTTTTCAACGGGACAGGTGATACTCTTGCTACCCATTCCTTAATAACTCTTCTAAATAACCTCTATAAAAGGGTTTTTAGAAATCGGGGGTGTACCACCAACCGTCCCACCAACCGTCCCACCACCCGTACCGCCAACGGCTGTCCCATACGCTAAACCATAGTTATTATTAGTGATTTTTGCTGTTTTCTATGCTAAAAACTCTCTAACGGCAGGAGCGAGCGTTACAGCCGATAAAGTGGTGGTACACTTGGTGGTACATGGTCCGTGGGCCGATTACCTTTGTAATTTCAACATCTTACCACGCCCCGTGACCTTTTAGGGAGGGTTTTTGAAATGCCGAAAAAAAAGGCCGTGGGACAGGGCGCTGCACCGGGTGCTGCACCGGCGGTACGCCCCAAAAAGGGGTCTGGCCGAAAGGCATCTGAGCGGAAGCTGACTCGACGCCAAGAGAAGTTCGTGAAGGAACTGGTCGCGAATGATGGGTTGATTACGCTACGCGAGGCGGCGATTCGGGCGGGTTACCCCCCGGGGAGTGCGCATTCACGCGCGTGGGAATTGTGTTCTTTGGACCACTGTCCTCATGTGGTGAGGGAGATTGAGCGGTACAGAGAAGAGCTAGATAGCCAGTACGCCGTGACTTACAAGCGCCATGTGCGGGATATGAAGCGCTTGCGGGATGCGGCTTTAGAAGGTGGTGCCTTTTCGGCAGCGGTCCAGGCGGAGAAGAACAGGGGGTTGGCTGAAGGGCTTTATGTGAGTAAGAGCGAGGTACGCACAGGAAGTCTGGATGCGATGACTCGTGAAGAAGTGGAGGCTGAACTTGAAAGACTTCGACAAACTTATCCGGAAACTATCGACATCACCCCAGAAGTCGAAAAACAAGATACCGAGAGCGTCCCAGAATCGTGAGGCGGGGTTATGGAGGCTTATTTCGGACGCCCTCAAGCAGGGTGATCGGAAGATTGAGGCGACGCGGATTGAATCGTGGGCCGTGCCCGGTGTACCCGATGTGGTGCTTTGTTCGGAAGACGGACAATTCAGCTTCCTCGAACTAAAGGCTGCGAAGGCCCATGGTCCGTTATCCCTGTCGCCCCACCAAGTCAGTTGGCTCACCCGGCATGGACATTCAAAGAACTGCTTTGTGGTGTTATGGGCACCGGTCTTACTCGACAACAGCCACGCTCACCGCACTTACTTTAGTAATCGCATGGGCTTGCATGTTTTTCGTAGTCGTGATGCTACTGAGCTTCGGATGGATGGTACGTCGAAGGTGGCTGCAACGGCTATTTTTGAAGGTCCGGCTTATGACTGGGAGTCGTTTTTTGCGTTGACGTGCCCGCTCTAATCGCCTATCCAACAGAGATGGGGCTTTTCCCATAATCCACATAAGAACGAGGCGTGGGATAGCGCCGTTCATAAACAGTAAGGGGTCAGAGGTATGTGGCTTGATACGGCGATAGAAGACATGTTTGACAAACTGAAGAACATTGGAGAGAGGCTGGAAGAAAAAGAGAAGAGGTCGGAAGAAAAAGAGAAGAGGTCGGAACAAGACCGCAAGGACAGACAGAAAGAGGAGTGAGAGGGTGGACCGTGGGCCGGGGATCGGTACTCCGTTGCCGCTTTCCCGGCCCTCACGGCACCTCGCCGAATTCGCTTTCGTCGAATTCAAACCGGAAAATAGGGGTTCCTTCCCCAACATAAGCGCCCAAGACATTAAAGTCCATCCACTCAATAGCCTCTTCACTAGACCAGTCATTCATCGACATAAAAATTTCGACGCATTTCGCGTAGTCGTAAATAATGCGTGGAGGCTTATCGAACTGCTGGCCCAGGCCAACAATTGCCTCGTCCAGTCCGTCTACTTTCATAGGCACAGAATCAGACGTCACTCTTCACTTTCTCGTTCCTCACGTCCAGGGGTAACCGCACCGCACCACAATTGACCTCACGCTAACTCACCAAAACTAACCGAAACAGAACCCAACGGCCAAACCAGAACTTGCCTTAACTAGCCAAAACCCGCGTGGCCCAAACAAGCCTTAACCTGCCAAAACTCAACTGCCGTAACTCGCCACAACTGCCAAACCCTAACTAGCCCTAACTTCCAAAACCTGCCATAACTGGCCCAAACGTGCCTCAACCTGCCGTACCTTACCTGCCGAAACCTGCCATAACTCGCCATAACGAGCCGTAACCCGCCCAAACTGGCCGCAACCTGCCGTACCCTAACTGCCAAAACCTGCCTCAACTCGCCAGAACTTGCCGTAACGCGCCTCAACTGCCAAAACTTGCCACAACGTGCCTAACCAGAACCTGCCAGAACTCGCCACAACTTGCCATGCCACAACTGCCACAACATGCCTAACCTGGCCAAACCATGACAGGCCAAAACCCGCCGTGCCACAACCTGCCTCAACTGCCACAACCTGCCTTAACTCGCCCAAACTTGCCTGACCAAAACTTGCCCGTGCCGAAACTCGCCACAGCCCGCCACGCCAAAACTGCCAAACCAAACCAAACCGAATACAATGAATGTTACTTGTCCTCTTCGAGAATACTGTCCAGAACAAGTATAAGTTCCGCGAACTCTGTGAGATGCGCGTACTTATTCTTGAACGCTTCAAGTTCCTTCCTGGCCCGTTCTAAGATGATCTCTCGACCTTCTGAAGTTTGCAGACGCACCCTCGTTTCGTACCACCGACTGATCTTGTCGGAGGAGTTTGCCTCCACGATGTTTGGCTGCATGGGCGTGTAAGCACGGTACTCCGTTGCCGACATGTCGGGTGCCGTCTTTTCGACGACCACTACCGCCCGCCACACGCTGTCTTCTTGATCCATTCTGTACTTATGACCTGCAACGGAATCGTCCCATTCAAACACATGGTGCATGAAATGGTCTTCCTCCTTTGCCCTCTCCAAGAGAGCGCCTTTTGGAACGCCTTCTCCGTGAACCCTTTCAAGTTCCTTACGTTCCTCCACCACACGGTTGACATCAACCTTGTACCGGGTTCCCTTTTTCCAATGGTATTCGACGTATGTAGGGTCGCTCATGCTACCTTCCTCTTCCTGGTCTTGATGGGCACTGAATAATCCACTCTGAACCTTCCGTTACCACCACCCTTTTCGGGGCGCATCTCTCCTAAGCCACAACCAAACCCTGCTCGGTCTATTAGATTAAGCAAAGTTTCCTCGGGAATAGAATCGCCGTCCACTTCGATACCTACCTTGACGCGCCAGTTTCGGAACTCGGGTCGGTATCTTAAATCAGTACCGCCCTGTCCCACTCGCACCGTGTCCTCTCGCATGATCGGATCGTCGGTATCCATGATACAAAGCTCACGGCCTTCCTCGGTGACATCGAAATCTTCTCCGACGATGAATAGCGACTTGCGTACCATAGTCTTCTCAATACCTATATCTTTGTGAGCGGCGTTGATAATGCAGGCTTTTATGGCATCTGCTGGAACACCAAACTTGCCTGACTCCTTACCTATGTAAGCTGCCTGCTTGCACTCATTTTCGGGATCTCGTTTGTCCCGGTTTTTTGTTTTTACGCCTGCGTGTTTGTCACGCATCATCCCCTTGGCCTTTTCAGACCATTTATGTTGCACCATCCCTGATACTCCTTCGATCCAAAGCACCAGTTCCTTTACTTCTTGTTTTTTAATTAACGCCATGTTGCACTTCTTCTTTCTTGATTGTTTTTACTAAGCCAGTCCATACCGTATGAACCCACCCAGTAAAGTTGCTTTCTCTTTTGTTATTCCTCCGTACCCGGTACGAAGTAACCCTTCCTCCATTGGCCTACTCGTTTCGAGTGAGGTGTCTTATGTACACCCCAACCGTGCCTTTCGCCCTTACAGAAGAAACCCTCATGCGATGCCTCCTTCGATGCGGAGTACACCAATTTGCCATAACCGTGCGGCTTACCATTTTGCAACTCACCCGTGTAGGTGCCCTGGAGGTCACGCAGTTGGCCTCGGCCACGCATTTCTCCACGATCCCAGTTGCCAATGTATCGTTGTCGCGTTGTGGTGCGTTTGCCGATTCCGTGCGGGAGGCCCTCGACAAAATTACCGAGGTACTGGGCATGTGCGGTCTTTAGAAAACCTCGTTTTGAAAACAAACCCTCGTGCCATCCCCCTACATAAAAGCCCATCGGGAGACCCCCATAGGAACTGTAGAACCAAGCTTTGCCGTATCCGTGCGGTTCTTCATTCTCATTCAGTTGGCCGGTGTAGTGGCCCGCTCCGCCTAACTCGTGGTCTTTAAAATGCATGGTCTTGTTGAGTACCATCGAGCCTAGCGGGATGATTTTTCTGACGCTGCGCTTAGGTTGGTGCGGGAAGAAAGCAACCCTACCCAGATCGAGCCGGACGCTCTCTTTGTCCTGTTTGAAATCGCGCTCGGGAATAAAAACGTCGTCCAATTCATTTAAATTGGTCTGCCGCCCTTGTCCAACGAGCCGACGTGTAAAATCAAAATCGAGGGGGTCTTCTTTTTCCTCCTCCTCAAGCAGTAGGAGATCCCAGTCCGCCACTTCAATCTTGCTAATCATAATTCTTCAAATTCCATGTCGTGCCAAAATAAAGTGGCGCTCCGTGATCCGTGGTCCGTGGTCGATGGTTCTAGTTTCAGTTTAAAGGTTCCAAAAGGAGCGCCGTGCCTTTCCCCTCTCTGCACGGCTTCTTTACGCAGCAACCCATGATAACCCCAAAAATTATCCCGCTTAACAACCGTTCTTTTGAGGGACATGGCTACGTTGTTCAAGAGCGATACGGGGTCATTGCTAAAACTAAAATTTGGGATTTCAATCGTAAGTTTAGCTTTCATTCGTCATCGTCTCCCATAAATCCCACGAAGGCCATATAAAGCAGACCTGCGACTGCTAACACCAGGGTACAAACACAAGCTAAAATCCAAAGTAGCCATTCCATTTTTCATTCTCCGTGGGGGGAGGTAAAAACGTGTTGGCCCGCAACAAAGCCATGTAGGAGGGGTCGTCTTTGCTGCGGACCAGTGGGGGGTTACTCGTCGGTAAATCTCCTTCGGTCTTCGGTTTGATCTGCCAAAATCTCTGCCTGAGCGTCTCTGATTTCTCGCTCGGTTTCTTCTCGAATCGACGCGAGCGACTTATCAAAAATCTTGACGATTTCCTGATGCAGATTAACAGTATTCTTTTCTTCTTTCATGATGACTCCTTCTTAGGTTTATCGAAGCACCTCGGCTTCTTGTTCATAGTCGGCTGAAAGGGTTAGGCTCCAATACAAGTCTCGGTAGGGCAAGCCTTCTGCTTCGGGAATGCTCTCTGCGACTTGACCAAGAAGCTCGGTGACCTCATCCTCGGTGACTGCAAAGGCCACGTTTTTACTGTCGAGAAAATCATTGAACGCATCTTGTAACCGTTTGGCAAAGTATCCTCGGCCATCAATGTCAGCGTACAAATTCTCTTCGACAACGTGCCATTCCAGGGTGACACTGGTGCCGTCAGGCATATTGCCGGAAGGTCTACTCATCCTGGCTTTCCTCCAAGGCGTGTTCCGCCTCACTCCAGTTTGCTATCGCGACAACCGCCCTTGCTGTTGGATTGGAGGCAAATGCTTGATAAACAATTTCTGGATACACCTCGGTCGGAAGAAACGAGCTATCGAACCTCCAGTACTTTCTCGCAAAGGGAGGGACGGCTCGGGGTTGTTCCCACCTCCCTCGGTAAGTACTCCAGTGCTTCGCATCGACTGCGCCGCCCAAGTCCATAATCTCCCGTAGGGCCGTTCTTTGTGTGGCCGTCAGCCTTTTGCGGGTTGGTTCAGCCATATTAGTGCATGGTCTCGATGAGTTTTTGTCGAAGGCGCAAACTAAAGGCGTGTTTTTGCCAGATGTTCTTGAACCGTGGGTCTTTAGCCGCGTCCCGTGCGTGTTCGCATCTCGAAGCCAGTAACTCAAGTCTTTGGACGTTGTTCATAGTTGCCCCTATCTATATTATTTATCCTATAGATATAGGTTCGTCAAGGTTTTTAAACGTCTGGTATATTTTTAAGGGATGGAATAAGTGGGCATGAACCGAAAAGAAGCACACCACGCCGCTGCTGGTAAATTGGACAAGCAGTGGTCCGTCTCTGTTGAAAAGGCGTTGCATACCTGTCTTCGTCGCTCTGAAAAAGAGTTGAAACACGAGGACTTATGTGAACTCGTGGAACAAATTATTGAGCGGGATTTCTATTACGCCCGCGAAGTTCGCGGGGTTCACCTAACCCAACGGGGTCATAAGCTGATGGAACCTGACGTCAAGGTAGGGATCGACTACTACCCCAAGTGCGACTTCTTATTGCGTCCCAAAGAACGGCTTATCAAAATGGGCTTCCCTGACATGTTTATTTGCATCGAGGTTAAGGTGTTTAGGCGCAAGCCGCGTGGGTATTTTAACCCTGGCGTCTTTAACGCTTCGATCAAACAATGCATGGACTACAACGACTCGGCTTTCTTTTTGTCCACAAAACACGCAGACCGCGAAGGCAACGTCCTTGTTCCTGGGACCGCGATACGTCCCGCGTATAGCTTTGTGTTTTATAACGGAAGGTATTTTGGGCAGGAGGGGGAGTGGCCCTTTGACGTGGCTGCCGAGAGCCACGTTGGGTTGCTACATCTTGTACGGAGCAAGGAGGGCATCGGTTGGAGGTTTGACCAAAACCCCAGCGGTCCTTTGGCTTTTGGTCGCGTAGACGACGGCATTTTTTACTTTCAAACGCAAGATTCGGTAGGCAAGAACCGCATTGTGGCTTCTGGAACAAGGCCCCTTCTGCCTCCTGTAGGCGACCTTTTAAAACAGAAGATCCCACGAAAAGAAAAATGGACAGGGAAACCATCAGGGAGACTTAAAAAGTAAAAGGCGACTGGAGGTATGACACTCCAGTCGCCAGTGGGTGGGCTCTTCCAGGAGTCAACAAGAAGAGCCGAGGAAGGTTGTTGAATGAGCCTTCTCCCATCAAAAATTTAACACCACGGCTTACACTCTGCCATGGTCCGTGATCCGTGGTTCAGTCGCCCTTTTCCGTTTGGCTAACTGCAACAGCCTTCTCGATCAAAAAGGTGAACTGGCCGCTCAGGGTCCGGTGTTCGCTTTCCGCCATGGCTTTCAATGTTTTGTAGGTATCCAAGGGGATAACAACGGATTTCCACTTCTCAGGGTTCATTTTGTAGGTCCTTCGTATGAGATGCTACGGGACTTCTCTTGATGCGTCAAGCTCTTTGAGGCTTCCCCATGTTTTCCCTATTGAGATGTCGGCAGGCGTCGGCACTTCGAGTTGGACAGAATTTTCCATGACCTCACAGATTTTCCGGGCCTCTTTTTCAGAATCCACGGAAAAGGCCAGTTCGTCATGTATCTGGATCAACGGTACATGGCCTAGCTCTTGGTAGACACTCGCCATGGCCTTCTTGGTCATGTCCGCTGCGCTTCCCTGCAACAGGCGGTTAAGCGCCCGAAAGACATAGGCTCTTCGGATCGAATCGCCGTATTCAATTTGAGCTTGCTCCCTTGGCAGTGCCTTACTGGAGACGAAAGCATTAGGTTCCCACAAATCAAACCTACATTTGCGGCCAAGTAATGTACGGACAAAACCGCCCTTATGGAGGTGCGAAACCTTCCTTTGTACGGCCTCAGACAACTCTTTGACAAACGGTACGTCCTGGTGGTACTGGGCCATGAGCCGTTTGGCGGCATCCGTGCTGATGTCTAGCTGTTCGGCCATCCGGGTCTGCCCGAGTCCATACATGAGGCCAAGATTGATCGCCTTGGCTTGCTTGCGTGGTATTTCACACAAGTCAGCTACCATCTGATGAAAGTCTGTGTTGGGGTCCGAAACATACGCCTTCACAAAATCCTTTGATCCCGACAGGCCACTGCTCGTGAGGCTTGCAAAATGAACGAGCAGCCGAGGCTCCTGCTGGTCAAAGTCTATGGAGGCCCACTTCTGGTCCTCTTCGGGAAGAAATAGTCCACGGATGGCCGCAGCAATTTCTGGGTTGCGGGCCGGAATCTGTTGAAGATTCGGGTTAGACATCGAAAGTCTTCCCGTAACCGTGCCTCCACCCTCGGAACGAAGCTGGTTAATGTGGCCGTGGATACGTCCCTCGGTGGCGTAGCGAAAGATACTGGAGATAAACGTGTTACCGATTTTGTCGTATTCGCGGGCCTCGGAAATTTTCTGTGCAATCGGGTGTTCGTGTTGCGCCAAGAAGTTCTTGGTAAAGCTCGGCATCCCTGTTTTGGTTCGTCCATAGTAAATGTCCAGGTGGTCGAACACTTTCGCAATGGAAGCGGCAGCCCAAAGCTCAATGGCAATACCCGTTTCTTTTTTAACTTCGTTTAGCTTGCCTTTGACCATCTTTAGGAACTTTTGTTTGAGTCGTTCAGCCGCGTCCAGGTCTACTCGAACACCATGCCATGTCATCTCAATGCAGATGGGGAGAACCGAGGTTTCGAGATCGTAAACTTGCCATAAGTTTTGTTTTGAAATCTCTGCTTTGAAGACTTGCCAAAGCTCCAGTGTCAACCGGGCATCGGCCTCTGCGTATTCGCCCACGAATGTAGACGGGAGCTTGTACATTTCGGCCTTGGGATCGACCCCAAATTCCTGAGCAGCCTCGCGCAGTGCAGCTTCAGATTTCATCTCGCCCAGGTAATCGTAAGAGACTGTATTAAGGGAATAATTAAAACGGTTCTCATTCAGTATCGGTGCGCCGAGCATCACGTCAATCAACTTGCCGTCAAGCTCTACTCCGGAACGCTTCAGCCAACCGACATCGTAAGGGGCGTTATAAAAAACTTTATCGGCAGGATGCTTGGCGATTTCCTTTTTAAACCACCGCAAAACAATCCTTTTGTCGAGATTTCCACCCCCTTCATGGGCAATGGGCAGGTAGGCGTTGAAACCTTCGTATGCAACAGCAATTCCTACGACGTAGCCGTTGTTCGTAGCCCATCCTGGACCGTGACTCAAAAGCTGTGGGTCCTTAGTCTCAAGGTCAATGGCGATTTCTTTGATGTCCGAGGGAGTGGGTGGCAAGTGGTCTATAGGCACCCACTCTGTCTTCACCCCAAAGACCGGCTTCTGTAAGTTGTTCTTCATTACTCTGTGTGGTCTTTAGGACTCGCACATTCTAAAGCAACGGCAGCATAACCCGCGCCGTCGATATAATCATCCTTGTTGAAACGTCCCAACTTCCTTCTAGCAATCTTTAAAAGTTCCATCATGTTTGCCACATCCTCCGCATTTAAACTGTCTTTGTTATAAAGATAAGCGTTCCAAAGCTTTGCAATGTTTTCGTGATTTTCTTTCATTGAACCGTGGGTCTTGTTTCTATCCCCCCCAACAAGAGTTAAAGCTGTCTCCAAAACTAGTTTGGCTGTCATCCTTTAAGGTCCTTTCAACGACTGTAATTTTAAGCAATTTTGCGTAAGAAATCCCGTCTTTCATGCCCTGTGTAATCCCTCGGTCAGTGTATACCGCACAAAGCTCCGCGCACTCGTACCAAGGCAAAGCGCGGGCCATTCCCATGCTTCGTTGCTCTGGAAGCGTGTCATCCAACACCTGTGTATATAACAAGTGCGAGGCGAAAGGGGACTCGCCACGCAACAAAGAGTCCCATAAGCACCGCTGTGCGTATTCAATGTTCTCTTCGCCACCTCCACTGTAAGGGCTTTCAATAACCACCCTCATATCGCCCAACCCCTTTGCGAGTCTTCAGGCATTTTAAGCACCAAGTTTTTCTTAGCGCGGGTCATGCCCACATACAGCACTCGGTGTGCATCATCGGGGTTCTCTTGCATAGCTGCTAAGGCTTTAGTACTTAAATCCAAATAAAGCAACACATTGTCGGCCTCACCGCCCTTGGCTCCGTGTATCGTAGACAATCGGATCTTTGGCTTTTCGTAGATGTTCACACCACGGTGGAGCAAAGCGGATGCGTAGATTTTTTCCTTCTCGTCAATGCGGTCTAAAGCCTTTTCCCAAGGCTCCTGTGTAGCTTCAAGACCAAAGTTCTTGTGGAGCATCTCTAAACTAAAGACTTCCTCCTTATCCGCTATGGACAACACTTTCTTAGCGCCGCGTCGGACCATACCTTTACCCGACGAAATATGGTCGTACAGGTTAATGGCGTCCTGCTGAGTAATTGCGTTATCGGGACTCTTTTGCAAGAACTCCCAGGATTGGATGGCGTTCTTAACCTTTTTTGAAAGCGACGTCCTCCCCCTACTCTCATAATAATGGCCGTCCATCCGCAAGTAATCTTCCAGGCCCTCCAACATATAGTTGGCCTGGGCCATGACGAGCCATTCGCCACCGTTAAAATCAACCGTGGTGGCATCAAAGGTTCTCTCCACGCTTCCAGATTCGTTGCGCGGAAACCACTCTTTCTTTTGGCGCTTTTGAATCCTTCTGACCACCTTGTCAGCTTCTGCAAAAACCAACCGTGGTATTCGATAAGATTGTGTAAGAACTTCGCTGGCACCCGGCAAAGAAATAAAGTGGTCGATGTCCGCACCAGCCCAGCGGTAAATACCCTGGTCATCATCTCCTGCGACAAACATGCGGTCGCTCTTAGCCGACAACAAGTGCGCCACCTTCCACTGCAACGGCGTCAGATCCTGCGCTTCGTCAAGAAACACTACTTTCAAAGAAGGTATCTTTGAAGGGTTTTCGGAAAGCTCCAACATCATATCGGTAAAATCAAGAAGCCCCTCTTTTCTTTTGTATCTCTCGTACTCCTTATACAGATGCTCAAACTCTATGCGGTTCATAGATAGGTTCATAAAATTATAGGCGTAACGCGGGCCTTTAAGAGAGTTCCGCGCAAGATCAAAACAACGCATGACAGGGTTGTTGGACTGCATGACAGAAAACCCCTCGTCTTTTGTCACACTCGCACCATCAGAAGCTAAATTTACACCGACCTTTTTGCAGAAATCCTTCATGGACTTTCCGGCAAACACCTGCGACCCGTTCAACCCGATGGTCTTAAAAGCCAAACTGTGCAACGTGCGGAAGTGTGCAAAGTCTTTCTCTGAATGAGAATGAAATCTCGAAAATGCACGGTCTCTTGCTTCATAAGCTGCTTTTCGGGTGAACGCAAAATAACCAATGTCTTTTGGTAAGATACCGCTAGAAAGAGAGGAATCCACTTGGTTAAGAAGTGTTGTCGTTTTCCCTGTGCCAGGTGGACCAAAGTATCTAAACATTAGAAGGGGGTCTCCTCGTCTTCGTCGCCAATACGAGAGGGTATCTCCCCCTCTTGCGACTCAAAAGAAGGTATTGACCAGCACCGTGTATTGCGCCCGTTAATCCTGAACTGTTCGGATCTTCCGTCGATCTCCCTAAGACGCTGGGTTACCTTGTTCGATTGGTAGTGAGAGAATTTTTGTCTCTTCAAAAAAGCCTCGAAATCTTTAAGGCGAAAATATGTTCTTCCCGACGCCTCGTCTGTCCACGGACGACGTAATAAAATCTCTTCTTTGTCCTCGGCGGAAGCCATGTAAGTAGAAAACTCTTCCAGTAAGTCGTAAAACTGACCTCGAAGCGACGTATCATCGGACGTCACAATTACAGCACCTTCGGTATTTATCATTTGTTGAAACAAGCCGTGCATCTGTGTTTCCCAAGCTGGTCTAGTCAACGTGCGAGGCATGAAGTTGATCTGTTCCATGCACAAAAGCTGGAAGCGTGATTGCTTCTGAAGCCCTTCTGTGTCCAACTCAACAGGTTCTCCGTTGACATCAATAAACCAAAGAGGTGGCTCTAAACCATACTTTCTGAGGTTCGCTACCGTGGGCGTGTTAGCGCCGCCTCCAACACCATGCTTTCGGCTTCGGCACAGGTCTTTGTTACAGAAATTGCAGATGGGCTGATCGGAACACTTGTACTGGTACTCTTTCTTTTTAAGCTGGGCAGCGACAACATTGACCTCGGGCAAAGCCAGTGGAGGTGACATGATCTGCTGGTTGTACTCAAGAATTTTCTTTTCCCAAGTATCAGGGTGCGCCTTCCGAAGATATACGCCGATGTTAAACAGCCCGTTGTTGCGTGTACCTTCTGGAAAACCTTGACGCATAAGCGCTTGTAAGCAGGGAGGGCCGTCACCTAACTTTTCGTCCACCTGCACTGTGGGTTGAGAAAGAAGATCATCTAGTGCTTCTTCAGTGATCTGAGACTGCTCTGCCATGTCAAGGAACTGTTCGAGTGTGGCTGCGCTGCCGTCTTTGTTAAAGGCGTATCTCAGGCCGTCTTCGCGGTTGAAGTAAGGCAGGTTTAAAAAGTTACCGTTATCGCCACGCTCCAGCACAAGTTTTATCTGTTTAGGGAACACCTCGGTGTTCGCTGCGTAACCCAACTCGGAAGTAATCTCTTTTAGTTTTAGTTGGACCTTTTCCGCTGGCACAGGCTTCTTTAGGAACAAGTAGATATGACCCCCACCCGACTTGCTACGGCAAACAATAAGTGGAAGCTTCAACTTCTCTATCTTCTGTACTATTTTGGTGTGGTCTAGGGGGTAGGTATCAACGTCAATCGCGCCCCATACGCACTCGTTCTTTTCGTTAATCGGAACGATGCCGATGGAACTTTTACCGTCTATGTGTGCCTCAAAGGTTTCAGTGGTCCGTGGCTCCTGGACAAACTTGTACTTACCCTTTTTCTTACCACCGGCGTTTGTGCTGGCTTGACTAAGGTCAATCGCACCGTAGGCTTTGTCTAAGCCACGGAAAACAAGCGCAAATCTTTCAGCAATTGAAGCCATAAATGACGGGGGAGGAAACCCTCCCCCAAGCACCAACTAAAAAGGAACTTCGTCTTTTGTAACTTCGTCCTCTTGCTCGTGCTTCACTTTGACCTTCCCGGATTGGATAGACTCGGCAAAAAGCTTCGCCTCCTGGTAAAGATCAGGGTCTTCGATTTGGCTTTCCTTGGAAATCTGCCAGCCATGCCAGGACCCATTTTTATTTTCTTCGGGAACCGTCTCTAGCTTCCAGATATGAGCATACCGTGGTGGAAGAAACATCTTGCCGTTAGGTCCTTTAATCTTGAGCGACCGCATGGCGCTGTTCCACTGCTTGCTCTTTTTAAACTGCGTGGACTTCATTGGCAGCAGCGCTTGCTGCGTCATTCCATCTTTATCAACGATTAACACATAATGCTGTGCCGTGCGTTCAAGGTAGCGCCCTCCACCGTCAACGACATAATCCTTGTTGTCGTCGCCACGCTCGGTGGCTGGGATCTGGTCGGCTGAACTGTAGATCGCTGCCGGGGCACCCGACCCGCTTCCGCGAGGCATCCATTCAATAAAAGAAAGTTGGTAGGCGCAATTGATTACACGAACACCCTCGGAACCTTTGACAATTTCCTTGGTCACGGTGTTGTAAATGTCACCTGCTTTCGCGCCTTCGAGAGAATCCAATTCCGGCGACATCTTTTGTAAGGGTTTTAAAAAGGGGATTGCTAAGTCTTCTGAACCCAATTCAGAAAGTCCCGCCCCCGCGTCCTCGGCGAACATGTCGTTTAAGACACTCAATTCTGCGCTTTTCTTCTTTGTTACTGCTGTCGTTGTGCTTGCTGCCATTTTTACTTTCTCCTCTTAATCGTTGCTCGTTGTGATATGAAAGCCCCAAACAAATCAAGAGGGATGGGGTCGCCCTCTTCTACCCGCTCCCTTAGCCAAGCCTTTAAGGTCATCGGTTCGACCTTTTCAATCTGGCTGGGAACGAATCCTTGCTCACCGCAAAGGCCAATAAAATCTTTTGCGGTGTCGTCTTCACCGCGACCAAAGGTCACGGTAACGTTGTTTTTTACGAGGTCTCCAAACTCATGGTCTCGCAACCACTGGAACGCCTCGTCTCGACGATCTTTGGGTATCGACGCGGCATAAATCGGTTTTACGCTAATCTCACTTCCGTCGGTGAGAGTAAATTTTTGCAGATTCATTTCTTCGAGTGCCTCGGGCAGTTGCTCGTCGGTGATTTTGTAGAGCGCTTTCTTTTTGTCTTTCAACTTTTGTTCGACACTCGCAATCTCTTGCTCTAACTCGGCGGCTTCTTGCGCCAGACGAGAAACGCCGTCCAGGTCGTCACTTCGTAACTTATCGAGTTTGTCGGGTGGTGCTACGCTGTCGGCAGCCATTTCAGAAAGTAGATCATCAGTCATACTTACTCCTTTTTACTTATTCGTTCATCGGCGGTTGACGTGACCGTCATTGGGGACTATATGGGACATATACAATAAATCAAGGGTTCTTACACAATGCACGATTTTTGTTTCCACACAAAGCCTTACCAACACCAAAGTGAGGCGTTTGATAGTAGCGCCAAAATTCCAGACTACGCACTTTTAATGGATATGGGGACGGGAAAAACAAAGGTGTGTTTGGATACCCTCGCATTTGCTTACGAGGAACGTCGCATTAACCTTGCACTCATTGTGGCTCCCAAGGGCGTCATTGCTAACTGGGTTGGGGAGATAAAGACCCACCTGCCGGAGCGCATCGAGCGTAGCGTGGTCCTGTGGAAACCAACGCTGACAAAAACACGTCGCGAGGAGCTTCGCGCCTTGGCCGAAAACACAAGCGAGCTAAAGTTTTTGCTAATGAACGTCGAAGCTTTCTCAACGAAGAAGGGTGTGGATGTCGCAGCGTTCTTTGTGAAAAAGTTTAATGTTTTCATGGCGGTGGACGAATCGACCACGATTAAAAATAGACAGGCAAAGAGGACTAAATCAATATGTGCCGTGGGCCGTGGTGCCTCAATGAGGCGCATTTTGACAGGCTCTCCGGTTACAAAGTCGCCAATGGATTTGTACAGCCAGATGAATTTTTTAAACCCCAAGATTCTGGGGGCTTCGAGCTTCTACGCTTTCCAGGGCCGTTACGCAAAGGTACAACGGCGCACGATGGGAAGTCATAGTTTCAATCATGTGGTCGGTTTTCAACGCCTCGATGAACTGACAGAACGGCTCAAGGACCACTCTTACCGAGTCCGTAAAGAAGACTGTCTCGATCTACCCGACAAGGTGTACATGAAGCGTGAGGTGAATCTCACCCAGGAGCAGTCCAAAGCTTACGAGCAGATGAAACGCCTGGCACTAGCTCGCTTGGACAACGGGGATTTGGCTACGACGCAAAACGTGCTGACGCAGATCATGCGCTTGCAGCAAATTTGTTTGGGACACCTGACCGATGACGAAGGTCAGCTTCACGAGCTTAAATCCAACCGGCAGGACGAACTGCTGGATATTTGTGATGAGATTCAGGGTAAGGCAATTATTTGGGCGACATGGACGCATGATATTCGCTCCATTGCCAAGGCCCTGCGCGACCGCTCAAGCGTACCAGCGGTTGCAACGCTCCACGGGGAGACCCCTGATTCCGAGCGCCAACAGATCGTGGAAAGTTTCCAGGATCGGCAATCGGAGTTACGTTTTCTCGTGGGGCACCCGAAGACGGGCGGTTATGGACTGACGCTGACGGCAGCCAACACCGTTATTTATTACAGCAACAGCTACGACCTGGAGCTTCGGCTCCAATCGGAAGACCGCGCCCACCGGATCGGTCAGGAGAACAAGGTGACTTACATCGACTTGATCTCTCCCAAGACGATTGACGAGAGAATCGTCAATGCACTGAGGGGCAAGATCAAGATTGCGGACACCATCCTGGGAGAGGACGTGAGAGACTGGTTAAGTTAAGTCGGTCCAGGTCTTGCCGTCAAAGATCCGTGCGCTTCGGCGGTTACTACTATGAACGGTGTAGCTGCAATGCACCCACCCCGAAGAGGAGTCTCCTTCCTGGTAAAACTCCAAAATAAGCTGGTCGTAATCGCAATTGTCTCGTATCCACAACGCTAGATCTTTATTCGCTACCCCAGGCAGTTCAAAGTCTACGGCTTCGCCCCGAATATGCTGGGATCTATTGGAAGATCCGATGGCTTCGTTCAGTTCGGGGCTTCGGAAACCGCTGTTCGGGCTAAACGGTATTTTGTAATGCTTGCGTACAGGTTCGAGTATATGTGTGCAAAGCCCCATCAGGTTTGCGGTTGCCCTGGCGTCAGGGGTGTTGTCTATGCCTTTACGGATCGCCGTTTCGGACTTAGTGAGTTCGCTTAGAGAAAAGTGCTTCGAGAGCCTCATCCCACAAGCTGCCTTCCCTTCCGCTTTATGGACATGATGCCCTTGGAGCGTTCAAGACGGCCCATGCCGCTGCCTGCCCCTGCGTCGATATAGCCACCGTTCTTTGCTGCATACATGTTTCCAAAAAACGCCGGGTCAATTAGCCGAGCCTGTTCTAAACGTTCAGGGGATACTTTGCCTAACGTAGCGTACTTTTTCGGTTGGGGTCTCTTGGGCAACATCGCGTAAGGGTTTTGTTCAGAAGGATTGGGGCGTTTCTGTATAAACGAAGGCTGCGACCGAAACAGTCTTTCAAAATCAGTAACCGGAGCCGGAACCGGAGGTGTTTTTTGTATCCTTCTTTCTTCAATCACGCCTGTTTCAGGGTTATATTGGAGTGTCGTTTTGCCTCCTCTTCTTTTAATATCCTCTTGTTCTTTCTCGTATTCTTCTGCGCCTCTTATGGCCCCAGCGGGCCTTCCTGCGGATAAATAAAAATGAGGCTGTGCGTCTTTGTCCAATTCCTTTGCGAAGTTAAACCTTCCTTTTTTGTCGAGGGTGGCTTCGTCAACAAGCAGGTTTTTAAATTTCCTGGAATCATTTAAATGGTCGTTAATAAACCCCCAAATTGCGTCTGTGTTAGAAGATTGGTAAAGCTTTTGCGCCAAACGGCCACCAGTACCCGACATAATCAGTTGCGGGCCACCTGTAGCTCTTGCTATATGTATACCTGCCCAGCGTCCCATCCAGCGTACTACCTCTAAGTTTTTGAAAGGCACCTTTATTTGAAGGGCTTTAGCAATGTCCTTTCCTCTCAGAAGCTTGGAAGCGTTTAACGCTTCGTCGTTAAACGCTTTGATAACGTCATACTGGGTCCCGTTGAAATCCTCCACGCTTTCGTTAAATAACTGACGAGCGATCTTTTCGTTTTTGACCAAAAAGTCATCTATGTTTTGAAAATCGATGACCTGCTCGGCACGTCTTCCCGCTTGTTGTGGGTCGGATATAAACTTACTTGTCAACTCATCAAAAAAAGCTCTTCTAAGACCTTTCAAGGCGCTTCCAGTATCATCGTTTTTAAGCATCAAAAGGGCGGTAGGTATTTCTCTTTCAAACTTGTCAGGGTTTGCTATCCATTCTCTGGCGAGTACCCTTGGGTCTCTATCCAAAAGAATCTCGGCGATAGAACGGTCTTTTTGAACCTGACGAACATACCGACTCGCTTGGTGACCCCCAAGAAGGTCGTCCACATCCATTGATATCACAGCCTGGTCTATGTCTGATTTAAGCGGTTTTTCAAGTGCTTTGCTTCTTTCAAAGTGCTTTGTCCCGTCTTTTATTAGGACGTCCATTTCGCTGCGTATACCAGGATAGTCTCTTTCTAGCCGCGCTATAATAGGGTCCCATTTACGCACTGCTTGTTGAACTATTTTTTGGTTGAATGTACCGTCCTCTCGAAAGGCAATAAGGGCCAATTGGTTAAGCAGTTCTTCCCTAAGCAAAGAAGAGGCAAGTATCACATCAGATGAAGTGTTGGGGTCTAAAAGTCTTGTCCAAGTGATGTTTTCAACATTTGGAGTTAGTCCTGCATCCATGTCTATTGCTAAAGTACCGTCATCCATACGAACAAAGAAAGGTGCCTCGGCTTTTACTAAAGCGGCGTCAAAAGCATCTAAACTTCCGGTAGGGCGCTTGTTGGGATCGATTTCATTGTCTCTTACAAGTTGCCTTAAAAAATCTTCCGGGGCATTTTTTGGAGCCCGCGTCATGTCTCGGGACAAAAACTTAGCTAACAAAGAGTCGGATCGAGTAAAGCGGTCGTGAAAAAGCTTGCTTATTTCTCTTGCCGCTTGATACAAAGGCGACGTGTCCTTGGTTCCAAATAAACCAGGTTGTTGTAACCAGTCTTCAATAATATATTTCTGGGCATCATTAGCTATCCTTGACGTGTCTGCCCCACTTGCTCCTGGTTTTGCCCGTGCCGTTGCTTGTGCTTCGAGAAGCATTCTTCGAGCAGATAGGACTTCGTTTACGGTTTTTGCGCCGTCAAGCAGACCGTCCGTACCTAAAACAAGGGCCTCATCCGCCGCTGTTGCGGGAATTAGTTGATCCTCAAGAGATCTCACTCCCGCCTGTAGCTCTTCGATTTTTGCCTGCGTCTTTGCGTAATCAGGATCAGTTTCTTTCAGACCACGCAACCTTACGTCCAGTTCGGCCAGTCGCGCACGTTTGTTAATAATAGAAGCAGGTACTTTAGGCTCTCCTGCCGCTGCCGCCATTGTTTCTACAGCATCGTCTGCTAAAAGACGTGTTTTTCCGGCAAGTTTATACATTAAGGGGGGTATCTTTCCCCTCACAGCCAAATCTGTCCCTAAGATAATTTTTGCAGCGTAGTCGCCAATTTTAGACATTTGTTCTGCGCTTACGTTAATTTCGTCCGCGCCGATGGCTTTCCAAAAAGCACTTTCAATCTGCCGCATTTCTTCAAGAGAGTTTTGTACAGCCTTTACAGCAACCTTAGAGTTTTCTGCGGCACTTTCTGGCACTGCTTTTATATCACTTAACCTCTTTCTCAGTTCCATATAAAGCAAACCTTCTGCTGCAAAGGTTGCCATAGAATCAGAAGCGTCTTCGCTTAATCTATCCAAAACCGTTCTAACGTAGTTTCTAACGTCTGCTGGTTCCCCTCTAAAACCCTCTTCATCCAATAGCTTTTTTATAAGTGCTTCTGCTCTTCTGGAACGTTCTGCAACGGTCACCATGACTTCGCTTGCAATAGGAGAACCCGACTGCAACCATAACATGTTGCCAGTTAACGTGTCGGCTATCGTTTGCAAAGCCATCCGACTAGAAGCCAGTTTTTCTTTGGTAGGAAGACCGGAACCAAAGACAGAAACATCCTTAAAATATCTGCCATAAGAGGGGTCGCGCGAAAGCTGCAATATAACTTCACTAGTAGACACTCCTAGCTCGGTCAATGCATCCCAGTCTTTTTCGGCTTTCATCAACCTACCTGCTATGTCTGTGAAATAATCCGGCACTGTAAGGTCAATGTCTTGTCCGGCTCTTTTAGGCATGTTGTCTATGTCCGACAACAATGTCGTGACTAATCGTGGGTTTTTCCTTATCGGAGGCAGTATGGCCATCATTTCTGACGCAATTTGCCTTTGCCCGCCAGGTGTAAAAGGTTCCGTTAAACCTTTTACAAAGTTAACTGGTCCTGGAACTAAACCTTTTGCAAAAGAAATAGCTGACCCTGCCGCAAAGGGTGCAACAAGACCCGCAGAAAGGACGCCTTGAATACCCCACTCTTCTGGGACTATTGCCATCGTATTCCCAGCTACGGCAGCCAACCCTGCGTCTTTTGCTAAATAAGGAACCGTTCCAGGAACCTTGACGACGTAACTTTTATCAGAGCGGAGACGTTTGGGTATCCAAGAAGGCCGTTTTCCAGTCACCGCGAAACCTGGAGAATTTGCCAGTGCGTAAAGAGATTGCTGAAGCTTTCCTTTTTCAAGCAAGTCTTCGGCTTTCATACCCCTGAACGCCAACTTCGCTCCCGCACGAACAGCCCCAGCCGCCGTAAGAGAGCCCCCCATTACCGACCCTACAAGGGCGGCCATTTTCTGCGCTTCTGTTTCTTGTTGTGGAGTTAAAAGATCAGGCATGTCCATGTTTCTTAACGTCTTGTCAAGAAGCAGACCAAAGTCGTGGTGTTTTGGTGCTAACACTCTGTCAGGTTCTATTTCAACGTTAGGTGTAAAAAGAGCATTAGGATACTCCGTACTGTAAACACCTAACTTTTCTAAAAGTCGCGGTTCATAGTCCATGTAGGGATCATCAGGACGCGGTCTATCTCCTTGCAGGCCAAAAAGACCTCTAATTCCCGCAGCCGTATCTTGGCGAAGGGTATTAGTTCCTATAGGGCTCGTAACGTAATCAACTCCGCGGGCTAACAGGGGAACTATATCAAAAACCATACTTGGGGCCATCAACACAGCTTCGCGGCCAAAACCCTTCATCCAAGTTTTAAAACTACCTTCGCGTTCTCCAGTTCCTTTAGTTATGTATTCTGCATCAAAGCTTTCTTGTATTTTTTCTACTAGGTCATCCCACTGGTATTGCGACAAGTCGTCTATTGTTTTACCTGGTTCTAGTTCAATTTCAATTTTTTCCGCCGACTCCATGAAAGGACTAGCCACCGACCTTCCGCTATATCTACGCAGTATGTCTGAAACAGACAACTCAACAATGTTTTGTGGCTGTCTTTCAGACTCAGGGACAGGGACGTTGTAGTCTATTTTTTCGGACGGATTATTCAAGGCTCTTTCATAATTAGGCCGCCAAAAAACCTTTTCTCGAATGGCTTCTTTGTGCGTTTCTGCAAGTTCCAAGGTTGTTGGCCTGCGCCTTATTCCAATGCGTTTGTCGAGCCATTCTATTCCAGTGGGGGCTTTGGCATAGGCGCTTGGTTCGACGCCCGCCAGAATACTTTTTCCAGCTTCCACTTCGGGTAGCCGTATGCCCCTATCCTCTGCGGCTTTTAACAACTCCCTTGGAGAAAGCCTTTCTAGATCTTCCATGCTGTCGAAACTGTCAAAAAACGTGTTTACGAGATTGCTTTTTTCTTCGTTTGATAGGGTGGGGTCGTAAAAGAGTTCAGAAAAAGTGCGCGTACTGTTGGGTGCGTTAAATTGTCTCGATCTTGGGTCCCCTACTATCAACTCCGCAGCTATGTCTAGCTTTGTGAGTTCGTCCGTTGGTTGTTCTGTAACTTCGTTTGCCATTTGACTTCCCTATGTTACTTGTTATTTGCCGGTGCCTTCAGTGGGAACTGTAAACCGTCGTCGTCCTGTCGGACCTCTGCTTTCTACCACGGGGCTGACACGTTGTTTGCGTATTCCATACGTCCCAGGAAAGCTTATTAAATGCAGCCCGTCATCTATAAACTTCTTTGCCCGATCTAGCTCAGGCATACGGTCACCGTACTCTCTGGTAGCTGCTGCTACTAAAAGGTTATACAGATTTCGCGTCGAGTTAATATCGGGCGTTTTTGTAAGGGGAGAAACAGCCCCCGCACGAAAACCAGGGTAAACCCTCCCTAGAAGATTGTTTCTGGAGTTTAAAATCTTACTGGCTGAATCTTGTAAAATAGATTTTGTTTGTTGAGCTTTTCCTCCCACAGAAAAATCTAAGTCTCTTAAAGAACTGCGTTTAAGCGCCCTTGACAAGTGACCCAACCGGACAACAGTTTCCGGTGAAAAAACACCTTGTTTTTCAAGAGTAGAACGAACAGATTGGTTTATATAATCGATGTGTTGTTTTTGCAGATTTGCAAGGTCTATAAAAGCCCGTGTTTCTGGCTTTCTTTGGTCTGCAAACACGGCCAAAAGAATTGCAATGTCTTTGTCCGAAGGTCGCGAGTCTCGGATCATCTCGAAAGCGCGGACTTTATACCGATCTACTGCCGCAAGATACTCTGCCGCTGCTTGGAAATCGTTCACATCAAAATCACGTTTTTGGTCGTAAAATTTTGCGTGGTTTTTCATTATATCAAAAACAGTTTCTTTTAGCTTTTTTTCGTCAGCAGACAGTTCTGCGTCCGGTTTAACTAAACGGCTCCACATTTTTGTTGGCATGTCTTTTATTATTATTTCTTTGCCTTGATCATCTTCACCATAGTAGAAATCTTCAAAAAGCTCTCCAAAAGCGGTCTGTCTTAAATCGGCAAGCCAACCGCCATCAAAATACCACGCACCTCCTACGTCTTTGTAACGAAGCATGATAAGATTGTCGTGCAACGCTTGTATGTTTTGATCTATAGCCGTCTGGCCCGATATATTTCGTTTCGTGTCTATCATTATTTCATCAGCAGGTTTGTATTGTTGTACTGCTTCGTTGTACTGTTTGAGTTTTTTGGTATAGGCTTCTTTAAAATCTTTTGTATTTAGTACAGATCGTGACTCAAGTCCTGCGTCTTCTAACTTTTCAGACATCCCAGGAAGGCTCTTCCATAGTCCGCTAAACAACAAAACACGTTCTCCAGTATCTCCGAGAGGCTCTGCTGGAAAATAACGCTGCCATGTTTCTTTTATTTTTGCTGCGTTTTGTTGGAAGACTGGTATTTCTTTAGCAGACACAGACTTATCAAAGCCTAAGTGTGTTCCTCTTCCAAGCTGCACTCCTCCGACTGTACTCCAAGGATCTATAATGCCAGCGTCTACAACAGGAGGGCCGCCACTCTTACCTGAACTGGTTAAGATACGGTTTTGTTCGTCAGGCGTAGGGAGAGTCGGGCTAACAACATCCGTGGGCGTGGTCGGGCTAACAACATCCGTGGGCGTGGTCGGGCTAACAACATCCGTGGGCGTGGCCTGAGACTGAGACTGAGCCTGAGCCTGAGCCTGAGCCTGAGACTGAGCCTGAGACTGAGACTGAGCCTGTTCCCGTCCTTCAAGAAGCGATATTCGGTCGTTTGCCAAATTTTTGATTATTTCTTCTCGCTCGTTTTCTGGCTTTCCAGCCAGCATTGCCTTTTCGTTTGACGTCAACCACTGTGGTGGGTGTTTATCGCCAATGGACTCTGAAAATTCCTCTTGCCAAGCGTTGGCTAGGCGGATTATGGTCTGATCCTGTTCAGTGGTGCGCCATATTCGTCCGGTCATATTCAGCATTTCTCCATCAGCGCTTACATACCTAAAAGCCCCGTCTGGACTTTCCACTAACATTGCTTCTGTTATTACTGGGTTGCCGTTCACTTCGCGTGTAAACGATACTGTTGTTTTCCCTATCGGTTTGAAACCACGGTCTCCCAGTTCTTCCAGGCGCTTATCCAAATATTCGCGTCTTTGCTTACCTTCTTCTGTAAGCTGCTCAAGTGCAGCCAACTTTGTCTGACGACCTAACTGCTCTTCGGCTTGTTTTGCGGCTTGCCGTTGCTGCATCAACTGCCCTGCAACGGTAGAAACGTCCCCCGCCAACGGAGCAGCTAAAGTTCTTCCCAAGACCCCCACCGGAGACTCTCCGTACCCAGGTTGTGCGCCCATGGCTGCAAAACCACGCTGCGCTAAAGCCAGTCCCAATTGCATTTTGGCTAGTTCTTTTGATTCTTGTAACTGTGCCGCGTAGTCTGGGCTTCCCAAAAAATCGGACAGCAAAGCTGTTCGTGTTTCCATTTCTTCTTTGGTAGGAAAAAATTCTTTTTGAAAACTCGGGCTTTGTCTTAAATAATCCAGTCCCGCAGCGTGTTGGTCTAAAAGGCTTTGAAGGCCACCTTGTCGCCTTGGAATATTGTTTTCGTCAGCCATAAAGGTCTCCTGTTAGACCATGCCTTGGCCCGTGGGCCCTGCACCTTGCAGCATTGCTTCTATCATCATCGGGTCCATCTCCATGGCTTCGGCTTCCATGTCCGTGGGCCCTGGTCCTTGGGACATGTTTCCTACGGCGTCCACCAAGGCTCCGGTTTGTGCAGCCATGCCTTCGGCCATGCTTTCTTGAGGAGCGATGCTTGTAATACCTTCGCCTGCACCGCCCATACCGGCCAGTTCTTCTTGCATTAACGCACCAATGCCCTGGTCGATCTGTGCCAGTTGAAGGGTAGGCTGCACCAGGGTCAACACAGAATCAGGGGTGCGAGCCGCGTCTTCAGGACCGACCACATCGGCAAGCCGTGCCCGGTACTGCTCGATGTCGGCCCCTTCGTCCCAGACGACGTTCATCAAGTCCCCAAAACTGGTAGCCATGTCAATGTCCTGCTTGGTGCGGTCCACTTCTGCGCTAATGACGTCTTCCATCCCTTGATCCACCATTTGCTCCATGTCGGGAGGAGGCATCATCGCCATAGCAGGGTCCGTAGGAGGAGCCATTGCCATGTCTGGGGGAGGCATCATCGCCATAGCAGGGTCCATAGGAGGAGCCATCGCCATTTCTGGGGGCATCTCAGGAGGCATCATCCCTCCCGCCTGCATTCGGAACATTTTTCTGTCGTACACACCGGGCATATTGTTTCCTTAGTTAAGATGTAAAAAGGCCGCCTATATTTTTTATAGCCGCTGCGGTTCCAAGAAGGCCCGTACCTGCGCCTGCAACTTGCTGGAATAAACTAGGTGCAGGGGGTCGTGGCGCAATAACGCCTCTTATTGTGCTTTCTGAAGCAGGTGCGCCCTTGTAAATGTCGGACATGTAACTGACACGAGTGTAAGGCTCATACAACTGCCTTCTCCTGTTTTCCGCAGCCGCGTCGGCCATGGCTTGCTCAATACCCCGCCTCTGTTGTCCAAACTGCTGCATACTGGACAGGTTCTGCAACTGCTGACGTTGCGCTTGTTCGGCCGCCCCCAATTGCTGCTGTCCGAGACCGGCCTGCTGAACCCCGAGACCTGCCACTTGACCGCCAATTCCGGCAATTCCTTGGCCCATAGCGGTTTGTTGTCCGGCAAGTCCTGTGTAAGCACCGGCTTGTGCCAGTTGCCGCTGTCGGGCTTGCTCAAACGCATTCTGGGCTTGGGTCAAAGCCGATTGGTAGCCTGCCGAGCGCAGTTGTGCCGCCGTTTTAGCTTGTCGATCAAGCACGTTGCGGACAATTTCGGCTCTTTCAATCCCCTGCCGGGAACCCCCAAAAGCTCCTGCGCCTACCGCCCCTGCGTCCAAGGTTCTTTGCGCTATATCGCCTTCTCGTTGGATGTCGGCCAAAGCCGCTTGCACCACGGCTTCTTCGTAAGGGTCCATGTACTGCGAAACGGTAGTCGGGTCAAACTCCCCCGAAACCCCTGCCAAAGCACCATAAGCAGGAGCCAGTGCTGCCGTCGCTTCGTCAATACGAGAGACGCCTGTTCCAAATAAGTCTTGTGCCGTTCCCAGCGTTCCCAGTCCCGTGCCAATCGTGCCATAACCAGTAGTGGCAAGAGGAGCGTACCCCCCAATACCTGCCGTTCCCATGCCTCCTAAGTAGTCGTAAACCGAGGCTTCAAGAGGATCTGCGCCAATAACTTGTTGCTCTGGAAGCCGGATAGGGATGTTGGCAAGCGTTTTGCCTGCTTCTAAGAGACCTAGTTTATAGGCTTCAATATCAGGAGCTTCGCGAACAATCTGCTCGGTGACGGTAATGTTAGGGTCGGCCATAATTAAGCCCTCATCTCAAAGTTACGCATCATGTTATAAAGATTCTGTGCCCCACGGTAACGGTCGCCTTTGCCTGTGGGGTCAGCGCCACGAACCGCTCGTGCGTTTATGACGAACTCCCCATCCGACAACATGGCGGGAATGTCGTCCGAGCGTTCTGTGCCGGGGCCTTCTACCAACAAATCGCGTTCTGGAAACTGAGCCAGCCCTCCGCCCTTAGCAAACAAGTATGGGTCTAAAGCTTGCCCAGAAAACGCAGTATCCGCAGCAGTTACCGGGGTACGCTCAGGGGCAGGCTCGCGTGAAAAGTTAGGATCAGGAATCAAAGCTGCGCCAATACCCGTGTTTAAGTTACCGGAGGGGTCGTTTGAAAAAGCGTAAGGGTTCAAAGAAGCCGCATCAAACGCATACGGCGATTCCGTGCTTGCCACAGGAGTGGTGACAACAGGAGCGGGTTGAGCTTCGGCAACCGTTGGAGCAAAGGCAGGGGTCGGATATGAAGGAACCGTTGCAATACCTCGGGTAAGCACGTCTGTATCTATGAGGTCGTCAAACTTCCCCGTGGCCTGTGCCACAGCCAATGGAAACCCCTTAGCCCCCGTCGAAGTAAGATTAAGGGCTTTTCCTATGGGCTTTATCATTTGCATTTGTGAAGCGACTCCCATTCCCGGTCCAATAGGAGGAAGTCGCATGGGACCAGAAAGATTAAAAACCCCTCCAGGTGTCTGTAGCTCCTGGGGGCCTATGTTTCTCCAGGAGGGTTCCGTGGCCTGAAACATCTCGTCGGCGATGCCCCTTGGCGCACTGCTTCGTATAACATATTCTTGGTATTGACCTACAGGCCAGATCATCGCACCTCTACGAGCCTGCGCCATTGGAGACTGGTATTCCCCATAAGTCTCGCCCCTTGTTCCCCAAGGAGTGCCTTCGCTCCTGTCTTCGCTCGTAATGTTTCCTAATGTTCCGCGATACACCTCGTAAGGAGTGCTTACGCCTGAAACATAAGTCTCAAAAGGGCGTGTTCGAGTAAAGGCTCCCCCCGGCATATACGGGTTTGTTGGCCGATAAAAAACACCCAACGGGTACGGGTTTGTCGCAGGGTCTTCCACCGCAGGGTCTGGCATGTGATGCCACGCGACGTTCCCTGTAATGCCACTCAAATCGGTAGGTTTCGGGGCACCCAGCCACCCCGTGGCTCTAGGAATACCGCGAGCGTCTAAAGACCTTAAATAACGGGTGATGTCGGGTTCCTGAACAACGCCACCCTCTTGGTATTTAGGCGTTTCAACATGCCCTCCTTCTTTGGCAAAAAGGGTTGGCGAAAGAGAACGGTCATCAAGAAGAAAAGGGGCACGATGACGCTTTAGGCTTGCTTGGTACTCTGCATCGCTCTCGCCTGGTTTCCTGTCGGTGTACCAGAACGGGTTTTGCGCCTTTAATCGCTCCTCGTACTGTGCGAGGGTCAGTCCTTCAGGGTCGTCTACATCAAAACCCCCTAAAGCCTTGATGGCTCCAATTCCCAAAGCGCCTATGCCCAGTGCTTTGGGCCAGTTAAACTTATCCTCTTTGTCATCGTCTTTTGTTTCCTGTGTGCGACGTTGCTGTGTGCGATCTTGCTGTGCAGCTTCCTCAAGCAACGCTTTCTGGGCACCACGTCCTGCCGCTTGAGCTTCCCCCCTTCGTAGCGCTTCGCGAGAACTACCTTTTATCAACTCGCGCAACTCTTCTTTGGTTAATTCACCCTTTCCGCGAGTCGCCTTCTGGCCTGCCTTAGAGGCCTTAGAGGAAGGGAATTGGCGGTCTGTAGGATAATCCCACGGGCCCGCCCACGGGCCCGTTGCATCTGGGTTAAAAATTAAAACATCGTCAGGCTGGGGCTTAAACACGTTGTCCCACGCGCCTGTTGCTGCACCAATGACGTCTGTTCCAATGCCTTTAAATGTGCCATATATATCGCTTCCAATGCCTTTTACCGCACCATAAACATCCCCCGGAATGTTCCCCAAGAAATCTCCTGCGGCACCAAAAGCATCAAAAATCTTGTCGAAAAAGAACTCAGGAGCCCCTGTTACAGGGTTAAGGCTGTTTAACTCGTCTCCAACAACGTATCGCCTCGGATCAAGGCCCATGTCGCGCATCTGGTTAAATAAAAGCGCCTTGACTTTTGGGTTGGCGTCAAGAACTTCCATCGGTACGACCGTCTCGCCCTCTGCCGCGTGGACCACATAAATGTCCCCGTTTCGTCCATATTCGGCCAGTTTTTGGGCCTCTTTCTGCAAAGAACCCAGCCCAATCGGGGCTAACGCATAAGCCGGAGAAGCATCAAGAAAAGACTGTAGTCCTGTATCCGCGTGAGTGTAAGCCTGTGCTGCCATCAAGAAATCTCCAAGACACTCGCAAAAGCGTAGATTTTGTTGGCGGTGTCGCAATTTAATATGAGCGTATCGCTGGCCTCAAGAACAAAAGGACCCGCGAGGGACGTGTCTGCGAGAGTTCCTATACTGTTCTTCTCTAACGTCACCGTTACAGAAGCGGAACTGTCGGTAATCTTAGGATACACCACTATAGTGCCACTGTGACTATTATACAGTTGGATATTCTTTATGACAGCCTGTGTGGCGCTTGGGCAGGTATAAACCGTAACATCTCCTGTAGATCCCACCAAGGTAGCGACGTTTTTATACGCGGAAGCCATTAGTTCATAAACCAGTTAATGCCATTGGTGTCGTCTTCTCCGCTAATCACCGAAGGGATCTCCATTCGAGTCAAAGCGTCCTCAAGAGTACGCACCAGGCGGATCATGGTGTCGGCGTCATAAGTCTGAGGAACCATAGGAAGGCTCGTTTCTAGTATCCTCGCCATTACCTTCTCCCATCCGGTTGTATATCAAGCCTAACATCGCCCAAAGTCCAGGAAATGTCGTCTGCGCTGCTCTGTACACGCAAAACGACGGAACGCGACCGAGACCTTACGTCCGACTGTTTGGTCGTGCTGGTCACGGCATTCGTAGAGTTGGTGGACAGGCTTTCTCCTGGAAAATTGCGGGTTTTCAGCACATAATCGACGCCGTTTCCAGCCGCGCTGGTAATGTCTATGTCAGGGATAATGCTTTTAACAAAAGCAAACTGGTTGCCGTCACCAATATCAAATACGGACGTTTCGATATAAGGAGACATGGCCGACCCGTCGTTGGTCGTCCCAGATTCGTGGTCAAAGATGTAGTTGCTGTCACTCACGGTCCCTGCGCCACGGGGTTTGCTAAGTAACCCAAAATCTACCCAAGCTGTGCGGGAAAGAGAGCCTATATCCCAAGTGTTGTCGGCATAATTGTACTTGGCATAACGGTCCACTTCGCTGCTGTCGGAAGAACAGTAGAACCAAAAAACCTCGTCAAACATCCGATTAGAAGCTGCAAAAAACTTGAGCCTTTGCTCGTAGTTCATGTCGTCAAAGACATATCGAAGAACCGTGCATGGAATGGCTTGAATCTGGCCCGCATACATAAAGAAGTTCTCTGTGTCCATCCAAAACACGCGCTCGCCCGCAGAAATCGCCGCTTTGGGGGCCATAACAGAAAGGTTACTAGCCAATAAATTAAACGAAAAAGTAAAAGGAGGGCCGACAAAACGCATACTGTATAACGACGCATCCGTCCAAATAAGGATTTCTTGACGCGTCTCTACCGCAGTAATGATCTCAGAACCCGAAGAAAGGCGCTGAGAACCCGCCGTATTGGTCGCCGTAGGTGTCCAATTGACGGCACTTTCCTGGTCTGACCAACGGACGAGCAGCAAGTCCTGTTTTGTCGTGTTGATGGTGTTTGCGCCTAAACAAATAACGTGACGATCTGTGTCCGACACAATAACCTGACGGGCAATGGTCGGAGCATCTGAGGCGTTTGTCTGGCTGCTTAGTGCCGTAGCTCTTGTAGACAAACCCAAAGAGGCTGTCCAGTAATAAATGTTATCGTCGCGAACATTCATCAGCAGGTCTTCGCCCCAGTTGTCTTGCGACCACAACCGAGTTTCACCAGAGGAAAAGGGCTCTACAGCATCGCCCCAACCATAAAAAGAATTGGCTTCCTTAACCACGTCATCATCAGAATGCGAAGCCGCGCTAGTTCCTCTGACGCCACGAACAACACCCGCGTCCAAATCATTGCTGGATTTTCCTGTGTACTGAATCAACTCCGCATTAACTTGTATTAGACCTACAAAAGTTGCCGTGGCCCCGCTGGCATGAATGGCTGCGGTCGTTCCGTCTGCGGCTCTTGTAATGTCGCCAAGAATAGTGCCTGAATTGGTCTTGTAGGCAATGTTTTCGCTTCCAATTTTAATGGTTCCCTTAGAAGGCATCCCAGAAGAATCGGCCAAGCTAATTGTAGTATCTACCACTGCTACCGCAGCGCTAGTGGTCGTCGAAGCAGTCTCAAACGCCGAAGCGGAAGTCAGGGAAATAGTAGTTACGCTGTCGTTAATTCCCCCATCAAGAGTGGTCTCTGAGTAGTCAAGCGTTGAACCATTCCAGTAACCTGAGCCCCATCCTGGTCCTAAAACAGATTCCGCTGTACTTACGTTGATTTGGTAGTTCGCAATGACAGCAGAGCCGCCACCAGCGGTAGAACCAGAAGTAGCACTTCCGCCGGTGTCTACTTTATAGCTGTTGGAAGATACAACCTGTGTAATGGCGTGTTCTGTGTTTATCTGTGCCGCTGTTATCCCATCGGTGGTGGCAGCACCACTAAAGGTGACATAATCCCCTTCGCCTGCGCCATGAGCCGCCGCCGTTATAGTTATTTCCCCTGACCCAGCAGATCCTGTTGTAATGGGATTGGTCCCAAGAGTCGTAGTCGCACGAATCGGCGTTATGTCGTTATAAGAAGTCCCTTGCTCAATGTAGAACTTTTTATTCGTCCCGACTCCCATGAGCTTTAGCGCATCCAAAGTCACCCAAGCATTCAAAGACCTTGGTGTTCCAGCAACCGCTGTACCGCTTACTTTAGTCCAACCGCCCATTTTCTCTGGACGACCTTTCCTAAAACGTATCAGGTCAGAGTCAAACCAGCCCTGCTCATTCGCAAAAGAAGTGCTTTCACGGTTGATTCCCGGTCTAAACTTAACTCTGGTAATCGGCATTCAAAACCTACTCAACGTATGCTTTGCCAGAAGCCACGGCGTCTGTGTACGCAGTTTTATCGTTAGCTGAATTCCGATACCACTCTGTCGTCGCCTGCCATTCAAGATGGTCTGTATTCGCAGTTACTATCCGTTTGGCTTCGGTAGAATCTATTTGATATAAATATCTATAAGTCCCATCAACTATAGAGTTGATAAGGTCTACGCTAGCATCCATCGTATCAAAATGTACTGCGATCTGGCTTTCTGTAGGCATACTTACGCTCCTCTACTCATCAGAACTATGTGATGCTTTCCATTGCTTGAGTTCTTCCACTTGCGCGGAAAGTTCTTTTACTGCGTTGACTAAATACCAAGTGAGATTTCCGCTATTGACCGATTTAACCCCAGTCGATTCTTCATTTACTACTTCGGGCAAAACCTCTTCTATTTCTTGGGCGATTACCCCAAGTTGCACACCTTCTGTTTCGATGGCTGCGCTAGGGGGTACTTCAGTTATCTCATCTTCAGTTCTGTACTCAAAGTTACGAACCCGGATGTTGTTGATAATGTCCAGCCCCTGCTCGTTGTCTTCTATGTTCTTCTTGATTCTCCTGTCAGAAGTCGTGGACCAATCGGCACTATTGTTGCCCTGATATACACCGCCGTTATTGATAATAAACCCGGTGGTGTTGCCTTTACCTTGGCCGTTATAACCAATGACCGTTTCAGTTTGTGCGTCAGCCGACGAAGCAGAGGTGTATATACCTAGATGTACGTTGAAGTCCCCTGTCGTAAGTGCTGTAGAATGTGCAGCAGCGTTAAAACCAACTAAGGTATTCTCTGCCCCATCGGTCACATCGTCTCCAGCGTTCTTCCCTAAAAAGGTATTCTGCGCTCCTGTCGTTAGATCAGTACCTGCTTGATGCCCAATTAAAGTGTTCTGATGTCCTGTGTTTATTGCGTCCCCAGCATACGCCCCTACAACGGTGTTAGAGGCTGCGGTACTCATAGTGGTTAATGCGTCGTATCCTATAGCAACATTATCCCCGCCTGTGGTGGCAGCGTCCCCCGCCTGGAATCCAATATAGATATTCGCGTCTCCTGTTGTTACGGCAGTACCCGCTTCATCCCCAACACATACATTGTAGTTACCACCGGATTCAATCGTGTTACCCGCGTTCACTCCTGCAACAAAATTCGAGGTTCCTGCCGTGGTCGTAAATATGTTCCCCTTAAAATCTACGCCCGTAGTCCCAGTCGGAACCTGCATGACCACAGCATCGGCGTCGTTTTTGACCGTGACATCCCCTGTAGATCCCTGCCCCGTTAGGATAAGACCTTCAGTAGAGGTGTAGCCCACAGCAGCATCATCTCCAGAAGCGGTATCTCCGGTGACGTTTAGGGTTCCGCCAGCAGTGAAGTCCCCAACTACGGTGACGTTAGTCGTACCTGTTGGGATCTCAAGGACATCTGCGTCCGCGTCGTTTTTTATGGTGACGTCGTTGGTGCTTCCTTGGCCGGTCAAGATAAGACCCTCGGCAGAGGTGTAACCCATCGCAGCGTCATCACCAGCAGCGGTGTCCCCGGTGACATTAAGCGTACCACCCGCAGTAACATCCCCGACTACGGTGACGTTAGTCGTACCTGTCGGGATCTCAAGGACGTCGGCATCGGCGTCGTTTTTTATCGTAACGTCGTTAGTACTTCCTTGACCTGTCAGGATAAGACCCTCGGCAGAGGTGTAACCCATCGCAGCGTCATCACCGGCAGCGGTGTCCCCGGTAACATTTAGGGTTCCGCCAGCAGTAACATCACCCACTACAGTGACATTCGTCGTACCTGTCGGGATCTCAAGGACGTCGGCGTCTGCATCGTTTTTTATCGTAACGTCGTTGGTACTGCCCTGCCCTGTTAAAATAAGGCCCTCGGCAGACGTGTATCCAATGGCTGCGTTATCACTAGCGGCAGTATCTCCCGCAGGCTCTACGGTGCCTGTAGCAGTCACATTACCTGTAACAGCCAACCCACCATCAATTGCAGCAGCCCCCGTGACTTCGAGAGAACCCACCTGTAAATCCGCAAGGGCGTCTACAACCGCTGCGCCACTACCCGCACCGTCGCAATAAACAATGACGTTTTTTCCGTTTTGAACGGTGACATTTGCTCCAGAACCCTGAGAAAGAATAACGGAGTAGGGACCGCTAGAACCAGAATCTGTAGTGGCGTTTTCAATAATAAAATACGCCTTAGTTGTATTAGGAGCTATGGTAACTGTGTTGTTTGCACCCAAAGCTCCCGTAAACTTTATGACCCGGTACATACCGTCTTGAAGGTTCTCTGTCCCAGACCCAGGAGAAGCCTCTCTAACAGTAAGAGTATGCGTAGTCCCGGAAAGGGCTACTGAAGTATAGGCAGCGATGCGGTCCAAAAGGTCCAGGTTATGGTTCGTAGTCGTACCCCATGTACCCGCCTGTTCTCCAGAACCGATTTTTTCTATGCCGTAGCTGGTTGTATATGAAGAAGCCATAATTCTATCCTTATGCCGCTACATCTTCCCAGTCTGGGGTTTGTGAGCCATCGACCTCAGACCAGTTAGGTGTTTGTGAATCTGATACCTCAGACCAGTTAGGTGTTTGTGAATCCGATACTCCAGACCAGTTAGGTGTTTGTGAATCCGATACTCCAGACCAGTTAGGTGTTTGTGCTTCGTCAATAAGGCTCCAAACATTGGTCTCTCCTGTACCGCCTGTGGCCGACACTCCCGTAGGAGTGACCGAAACATCACCCAAGAAAGTGATAGAACCAACGACACCTTCGCCTTCAACACCCGTGACTGAAACAATTTCCGATAAAATAATCGTAACGGAGCCAAGGGAGCCTGTTGCTGCAACACCCGTAACCGTAGTTGCGCTGGAAGCTGCAATTGTAACCGATCCCAAAGACCCTGTAGCCGATACCCCTGTGGGAGTAACACTTGCGCCTGCCGCAGGAGTGACCGTACCAACGGCTCCTGTCCCCGCAACTCCTGTGACCGTAACGGAGCCAGAAGCGGCAACCGTAACGGAGCCAAGGCCGGTTGTCCCCGCAACTCCTGTAGGAACAACGCTTGCGCCCGCTGTGACCGTAACGGAGCCAAGGCCGGCTGTCCCTGCGACTCCTGTAACCGTAACTCCGGCTCCTGCCGCAGGCGTAACCGTGCCAACGGCTCCTGTCCCTGCGACCCCGGAGACCGTAACGGAGCTAGAGGCCGAGATCGTGACAGTGCCAACGGCTCCTGTCCCTGCGACTCCCGTAACATCAACGGCAAGAGGAGAGTTCCATGCACCCTCGTCCCAAGTTCCTCTTCCCCAGCCCGTAATGTTCGACAAATCATCATCCCCTACGCAATTCTAATGATGGCCGTACTTGCGGCAGCGGCAGGAAAAGCAATCGTAAACGTACCCGCCGTACTCGTTTTATTACCACCAAAATCAAGCGCACAAACGGATTTGTTTGAATCGCTGCTGTTGTAAATTAAGGCCCCTCTGGCCGTAATCGTCGCCGTGGTGAAGCTAAAATCGGAAAAATCTGTAAATCCAGTGGTGCCACTACTGCTAGGGTCTACTCTTGTTAGGCTACCGCCACCCGTCGTATAGCTTCCGCTTGAAGCCACCTCCCCGGTAGTAGTAAATGCCGTGCTGGCCGCACCCAGAGTAGCTGTGGTAGAAGATTTTCCGCCGCTACTTATAGCATACAAAGCTATTTTGAAGGTATCTCCGCCAGAACTTTTAAAATTATGCACCGCTTCAAGAAGCTCTTTCTTGAAAGATGTACACATAGCCGTTGTTATCGCCATGTCACAAACTCCTCAAATTCTTTGCTAATTCAGGAAAACCTGATTCCCGCAACTTAGCGGCAATTGTCGCCCTATCCTGATCCACAGCATGTTTCATGTAATATACTATAACTTCGCGTAGGGTATCTTTAAAGGCTACCGCCTGTTCGCGAAGAGGCTCTGGAGCGTCCTTAGACACATAAAGTATCTTGTCTACGGCTTGTTGCGCCGTCTCTTCTATCGAAAACCCTCGGTTGTGAGTTGTTGCGACGGAAACTTCTCCCACAGAAAGTGAGGTGTCTACCTCAAACATTGAGAGCCTCCTTCAAAACAACCACCCTATCGTTTCTGCCGTATAAAATGGGTCTTGCATCAGTGGGTTCAGGAGGAGCGGATTCGGACTTTTTTGATACGGTCAAAGAACCTTTAGACACAGACATAACCAAAGGGTCTTCCAACCTGTGGTAGCCATAAAGCTTTTCCTCTTCTGGCACGTTAGTGTCAAGAAGCGTGGAATCGTGGGCTACCTCAACGGCGATACCCCTAGCAATTGCCGAAGAGAGCCAAAACTCCGCACAGGCTCGTCCCGCTTCGGCCATCACAAGATTTGATTTATAGGAGTAATCAATGCCGTACAAGTAAAGCTTTTCGACCTTTTGGTAGATGGCAAAAGCAATGGCATAAGGCACGGTGTTGTTGAAATAACAAAGCCCCGTAGCCTTAACCACCTCCTCAAGGGGATAAAGAACAGCACCGGGAACTCTTTCATCCAACGTACAAGTGTATATAGGTCCTGGATGAGTACCCAATGTTCTACGAAGGGCTTCTGTTTGAGAGCCCGCATTTTCGGTGTCTAAAAACCTCGAAGCCGGGTCCATCATAAAAACACGGTCATGTTTTATGGGGACCATCATTGAGTTAATGACCCACACCTCATCAAAACTTTTCCCATTAGCCACGGAAGAGGTAAAAGTGCCTTGCGTACTGCCCAACCCTACAATCGCAACATGGGCTCCTTCCATGTCGCCTTTCATCGAACAGGTATCCTTACACTGTCATATCTATACTGATCCTGAGTCTGTTTTCCCTCACCAAGGTTCTTTAACCACTCCAACGACTCTATAAACCTGTTGTTATAAAGAGACATTAAATCAGCCTCGCCCTTCATAAACGTATATGCTTCTACAAGGCTCCCGTATAAAAGGCACAACTCTGCGTTAGTTCCAAGCCAACTCGTACCATCGTCTGATGCTGTTATTGATTGCGGACGATAAAAATAATGGAGTTCCATGGTGTAGTTTGCGTCCGGTGTAGGAGCTAAAACCAAGCTGTCATCATCCCAGTCACCATAGTATCTGGGAGTGCCTGTCGTGGCCGGGTTTGGTGTGTAATCCTGCAAAAACGTAATATGTTTGTACTCAAGAAATTCGTTAGCAGAACTGTTAACAACACTTAAAGAAAACGGGGATAAAAAGTCGGTTGGTTTTGCAAGAAACTTAACGGACTGAGTAGCAGATCCCGTGACGTTTTTACGGAAGTCGTCAAGCTGACACTCTTTAAGGATACGCTCTTCTGCGTTCAAGATAAACCTGGATAACTGACTTACAAAAGTACTTTCCGCATTGTCGGTGTAGTCCTGAATCGCCGTTTTTAAAGTAGTAAAGGTAAAAGCCATATTATGCACTCACTGTTACGGGGCCTGCGGAAACCGTTCCGCCACCACCTTTTACGTCGCCGGTTCCAGCAGTTCCGCTAGAAGCAGTAAAGCTATAAGAATCGTCGTCTATTTTCGTGATCGAATAACCGCTGTCGCCCTCAAGGACAGCTTCTGTAAAGCCATCAAAATTCTCGCAACTCCTGAACCTAACCGTGTCCCCTGTGCTTCTTCCATGCCCTGGCTCGTTCACAGTAATGACGGCTGACCCGCTGCTTCCAGAGGTAAACGGGTTGAAAGGAAGAAGAACCGTAACAGGTGGTTCTGTCCTGTCCGGTCGAGGGTTTCGTAAAGCCTGGGGGTCTGCTGGGGTAGCCACCACCGTAAGTTGAGGTTGTTTGGCCTCCCACTCATCTTTTCCGACAAGCATCCCGGTCCATTCTTTACGCATGTCCTTTAGCTTGTAAGCCGCACCGGACCTGTCCGAAATCCCCATGGCGTATTTTTCCGAAGCAAATCTTCCCATTACGAAACCGCACTTAAAGAATTGTAGGTAGGAACAAGAGTTATGTTGGCCTTATCCCGGTCTTCTTGAGCGGCTCTTATAAACTCCTCTTCATACAAAGCCTTTAAAACCTCTACTCTTTCCGGGGCTCTTTTTAAAGATATGTAATAAGCCAGCCCAGCAGCAAGACAGGGATAAAACCGGAACGGTATCTCCATTGTGTCCACCGAAGCGTCCGCATCATCTATACGAACTAGACGGTCGTATATAAACTGGTCCGTACTGTTCTCTGGAACAGGCCACACCGTAACAACAGGGGTAATCTGTCGGTTCACATAGAACTGAACAGGCCTTCCTGTAGTGGTCTTATTGGCAATCGCCAAGTACTCATCGCGACTCACTCTGGTTATAGAAATATCAGAATCGTCCCGCCTTATGACGCCAGAAAGAATATCAATAGTGGCTTGAGTGTCTTCCAAAGACGCGACTGAAGTTGTGGTAGTGGTTGCGCTGCTAGTTCCTCCGGTAATCGTTTCACCAGAAGTAAACGTCCCAGAAGGTACGGTTATTGTCATAGAAGTAGAATTGGGTTTTGTGATTACAGAGGCAGTTGCCGCACTCGTCCCACCTGTAATAGTCTCACCAATAGTAAAGCTACCGCTGGCGCTGACGTTTAGGGTAATGGTCCCGACAGGGTACTCAGAAATGTCTTTCGCAAGGGTTTGCGTAAACCTTTTCATCGTCCATCTGTTTAAACCACGGTTAGCCCAATCGGCTAACATAAGGTTCAAAGACCTACGCGCCGTTTTAGCGTCATAACCTGTGCGTAACTCTAAACCGCAACGCTCAAAGGCTTCTTCTATGTACTCAGCCACATTGGGTTCAAAATCTTTAGATCCAGAAACAGCCATTATTCATTAAGCCTCTCATGTTACCCCCAGAGTGCTGTTTTTATGGCAACTCCCAGGTGGCTAAGAACCAAAACACCAACAGTCCATAAAATCCTTTGGAGACCGTCGATTGATTTCTGTATGTGGTAGAGATCGTTGCCTTTAATCGTATCTATCTTTTGGCAAAGCAACTTTATCTCTCCACGAAGCTCTAGGATGTCTAGCTCATTCTGACGACTTAGATCATCCGGCATTTTTCAAAACTCTATGAGTATTGCTTCAAGCAGTAGATAACTATGGAATAGGTATCCCCACTGCTATGCCCAACGGTCGTGAATTGTATATCCCCTGTCTTGCCACTAGACGCAGCAACGTTTGGGAGACCGCTAATGTCGGAGTAATCTAAGGTATCGGAATAATCAGCAGGGAGTTGTGCAGCAATAACGTCGGTAGAGGCGTCCCAAAGAACCTTGACGCCCATACCAACATTAGTGAAGACAATTTTCTGTATCCTAACCCCTGTGCAGGATGTCCCGTCCTGCCTTTTTGACAGTGCCGACACATCTACTTTAGTGACAGCAGCTTCGCCTGTACCGTCACTTGTATTGGTGCAATAAACAACGACAGTTTTTGGTCCGTCTATTACATTCGTAGCAGTTACAGCATCAGCCATGTTTTAATCCTCTACTATTCAAAGGGCGTTGCTAGAGTACCGTCACCATGCAAGAAGGCCTCGCAATGCCAAACAGCAGCCGTAGTCGCCTTCAAACGAATAATCCCACCAACTAACCAGCCTTGTGCTGCCGTACCGAGGTCAATCGTATCGTCATCACTGGCGTCTGGAATAAAGGTGTTGGTGTCCCCAGCCGTTGCTGGATCAAAAATTTGTGCGAAACCAGAATAAAGGTCACTGGCGTTGTCCGTATTGATCTGCCCCGCCCCAGTAAAGGTAGTCCCTACAATAAAGGTGTAGTGCAACCCTGCTGCTGCTGTGGGCAACGTAACAACGATACCCGCTGCGCGGTTAAGGGTAAAAACTGCACCGGACTGGGTTGATTCAACGCTGTATGTCGCATCTTCTATTGAAACAACGTTGTCGTATGCAGAAACATACCCAGTAGTGGTTATGTTGCCGCTGCTATCAATGTCAAGATTAGTGGTAACTGCACCAGTTCCAGAAGCAATTGAGATTTGTTCAAAACCGTTTTCGGATCGAACTGGGCCGTTAAAAGTTGTATTTGCCATTTTGGCGTTCCTCCTTACAAAGGTTTAAATCTAGCGTCTTGTAAGAGTCTGCTGGGACAGTCGCCAGATCTATGTTTCCCAGAAAAAAGTAAGGGGAGGAAACCCCCCCCTTACTTTGAGCCGTTAAGCCCCAGGTGAACCAAAAATGCCGCGTGGATCAGACCAGCCAAACGCATAACGTTCACGAGCCTTGTACCGCACATTTCCAGTGTCAAAATCACCTTCCATGGATGTCCTGACAGCAGTTCTATTGAACCCCTTCAGGCCGTTGGGTGCGTCGGTTATAATAAACCACGCATCCGTATCCGTGAGGAAGTGATTAACGGCATACCCTTGAGGAATCATTCCCATGTTCCTGACAGCATTGACATCATTGTCTGCGCTACCAGGTCGTAGAGTTGATTCGAGCAAACGGTCAGCCGTAAACTGAAGCTCCTTCGGAACGATCAGTTTCTGCCCTTTGACAGCCACTTTCAGTCCGCGCTCATCAACAAAACCAGCAATGTCAATAAGAGCCTGCTCAAGGCTGGTCTCATTGAGGTCTGCTGCTGTTGAAAGCTCATTACGGAAAGTATTGCCGCTTACCAAAGTGTGCGCGGTGGAACAGAGTTCCAAACCATCACCACCAGTGTACGAGCTATCAAAAGCGTTATTAAGAACCGAAGCGGCCTTAACTTGCTTTGTCTGGCTCATACTACGAGCAAGCGCCTTTGTGTACCGACCCGCAAGTCGGTCATAAAGGTTGTCCTCTATAGCTTCTTCCGTGATGGAGAAAGCCAAGGCAATTGTTTCCATGGTGTAACGAGCCGTGTACGCTTCCTGCGCGTCGTCAAACGACACCGCAGTCCCTTCAGATTTGGTAGGTGCCGAACCGAAGCCGGACAGCATCACCTCTTCTTCAAAGGCACGATCAGAACTTTCCATCGAAAAGATCTCTTCGTGTTCACGGTCATATTGGTCGTACTCCAAACCGAACAGTGCGTTCAGGCCGGGTTCCAACTCTTTAACAAGCTGCGCTCTACTAATAGCCATTTTAAACCCCTCCTATACGCCAGTGGTTGAAGGTGTACCAGCCGCAATAGCACCGTTATTACTATTGAAGTGGTTATTCAACCTGACAATTGCACCAATCCCCGCTGCCGAAAAATCTTCGTTCAACGAGTCTTCGAGCCAACCCATTATCCTGAATTGCAGGGCCGCTGTGGTAGCAATCGTGCTGATTGCCAAACGACCATACGATACACCAGTGGTGTCAGAACCAGTGATAAGGGTTGATCCGTTAGCGTTAGCAAAGACTGCGGCACGAGCCGTAGCTTTACTTGTCCACGATGCGTCCGTTGAAATCACATACAACTGCATAGGATCATCGTTGACATACGCTTTGACTGGATGGTTACTATCTGCCCCAGATCCGGGCCAGTAATTACTCCACGTTGGTTTTCCAGTGCTACTCGCTACATACTCGCAACCTTGAAAGACACCCAAAAAGCCAACTGTTCCACCAGCAGCCGCCCCTGGGGCGTCAATATAACCAGTGGAAAGAGGAATCACGGGTTCGCCGTGATAAATCTTGTTGGTGTTGCCATTCGCAATCTCGTACATCGAGTAGTTGGACATACCTGTGGAATTTGATGCACCGCCTTGTTTACTAAGAGGGCGCAAACCAAAGCTTCCATTGGTATTAGCCATGTTCATTGCTCCTTAAAGCAAAAGGTTTTAAAACAGTAAGCCCTAATCCTTAGGACCCCCGAATGTAACACGCGACTGACGCTCAGGTTTCTGAATCGCCATCGAATGATGCTGGTTTTCTTTGAACAGGTCATTGTCAACAGCTTGCATAGCATCCGAACTCATTTGCTCAAAGTATGCCTTCCGTTCTTCAACAATCTCTGTTGGTATTCGAGCCAGCAACAGTCCTCCAACGCCAAATACACCTTCGTGTCGGCCACCTTCAATGGTCGGTGCTTCAAAATCGGGGAACTCATCTTTCCGAACCAACTCCCAGCCCTCCCGAAGGCGAGCAGAGATATTTTTCCGGTCATCAAAGCCCCGAACTTCAGCACGAATCCACCTATGGGTGTAGCCTGCCGGTGCGGGAGGTGCGTCCAAAAGGGACGGTGGGCTCCAAGGCTTTCGAGCAGCTTTATTTGCTCGTGTCTTGGAAGCGCGAGGAGTTCGATCAATTGTCTCTTCAGTCATTTGTCTTTCCTAGCGTTTGTATTTCGCGTACTCATCAAGAGGCACCCCAAGCTTCCCTGCAATTGCCACTTCACTTGGAGATAGTCTTACAGTTTTGCGCCCAGAACCACTGGAGCGGGTAGCAGAAGCCACGGCCTGTTGAGGGCGGCGGGTTTCTGAAGCGGAAGAAAAGTCTTCCCCATTAAATTTATGGGGAAAAGCCTCCCGCATTCTTTTGTCTACTTCATCGTAATACTCAGGAGTGTTGGTGTCAAAACTTTCTTCTTCCACCAGTTTCTTGTGAATTCCAAAGGCCGCAAAGGTCATGGCCTCATCTTCCCCAAACCACTCGTTTTTTGACGCCCATTCCTCTGCTTTAGGGTCTGGACGAACTGGAGCCTGCGCGGGAACACCTTGTTGGGCCTGCTGCTGGGCCTGTTGCTGCTGCGCTTGTACATAAGCCGCCGATTGGGCTTGCTGTAGTTTAGCTGCCTTTACGCGCTCTTCTTCAATCGCCAACTGAGCCATTTTCTTGTTTAGCTCGACTTGAGCCGCTGTGTCACTGGTCGCAATGGCTGTTTCCATGTCCCTTTGCAACGCTTCTGTCTGGGTGTTTACGCGGTCTTCGTATTCCGCAACATAACCCTTGTCCAGACTGTCCACACGGCTTTTAAGTTGCTGGTTTTCCGCTTGTATTTTGCGGGCGTATTCAATAGCGGCTTCTTGCTGACGTTCCGCCTCCCGCGCCTTTTTAGTTAAGCGGTCAATACGTTTTTTAACCTTTTTACTATAGTCTTCATGCTCTGTTTCAACGTTAACCTCCTGATTTTCAGGAGCCGCTATTGGAGCGTCTACGTTTACAGCGATGTCTTGACCTTCAGAAGGAAGATCAACGGTGGCCTCTTCTTGTTCAGGCATGGTGTTTTCTCCATGTTAAAAATGCAGGATGTCTTCGGGCTCCTGTATAACCGCGATAACCTCATCATCGTTTAGTACGCGGACCTCGCCCCCGTCTATCTTAAAACGAGCCCCCGCATAGCGACCAAAAATAACCCAGTCTTTTTCATTACACCACGGACCTTCTGGGAACTTCTCCGTGTCTTTGTATGCAAGCGGCCCTGCTTTTAGTACATAACCGCAAACCGTGGCTACCGATTCCCGGTCAATTACCGCGTCAGGAATAATGACGCCGCTTTCCGTCTTACCTTTCCCTCTGTAAGGAAGAATAAGAAGACGCCACCCTGTGGGTTTGGGTAATCTCGTTAGAGAATCGGCATCAAGTCGCTCAGGGTCAAGAATTCTTTCGTCAGGCGTTACATACGCCTCTTCAACAGAAACTGAATTTTCTTCTGTACCTTCTTCAGGATCAGATTTATCAATCATTAGTCCGCCTTTTCCAAGATTTCTCTTAATTCCTCTCCTATATACTCTAAAGATTCAATGTTGCCAACCAGTTGTCGGTATTCCTCTATGTCTTTTAGAGTGCCGTTCATCATCATTTTGGCGATGCGCTCTCTTCTTTCGTCAATTGACGACAAAAGGTGCTGTGCCAGAAGTATTCCATCCATTTTATTTAGTCCCTGAGATATGCGCTCGTGCTTTGCTCATAGCTCTGTTTCCAAACCAAAAAGCAATAATCGCACTAAAAATAGCCTGTGTTTCAGGGTCCCAGATAGCCAGCATTCCTGTACTCAATGCCGACCCCTCTGTATTTACCATGACGTATAACGTGACCCCTTTAATCGTACAGAAGAGTAAAAAGAAGGCGTAAGTAAGGACAGGGCGCACAGAACCCCGAAGACTGTTGACAAATCCTCCAGCGACAATCCCAGAATCGTGGGCATACAGTCCTTTCGTTTCTTCTATTTCTGCTTGGGCGTCCAGTTCAGCTATTTTAAGCGTCGATAACTGCTCGGCGTACTTGGCTTTTGCCTGAAGCATCGCGAGTTCTTGTTTATTGGCTTGTTTTTGTTTGAAGTAGCCGAGTATTTCGGGAACGATAGAAGTACCAAAGCCGAGTAAAGTCCCTAACAAGCTAACCATTTTATCGTTTAGCACTCATATAAGCAGTCATTCCCATATAGGCACCTACAATACCAGACATTCCTATATAAAAAAGGCCGAAAAGGTCTGCTAAGACCTCAATCCGGCTATCTGGGAAAATAGGCAGGAAAACAAGCCCCGTAAAAAGCAGCATTCCTATAAGAGAAAGCCACGCCATGTTTTTTTGCGCGTCTGCTTTTTCTTCTTGGGTTTCCGCTTCCTGTATAGCCTTTTTAGCGGCCAACTCTTTGTCGCTAACCACTCCGTCGCCGTCTATATCGTATTCTTCGTAAGCACTGTCTTTTTGCAGGTTCTTTTTGCCACGAGCCGAAGCTGACTTCGTGCTTGTTTTTGGACGTATCCTTGGGCGAACCGCCATTAAAACAACGGCTCCTCGTCGGGTGCGTAGGCACTGATCTCACAACTCAGGTTAATAATGCGTAGTGTTGGTTTCTCGTACATAGTTACTCCACACGGTTCCTAAGAACCTGCTCTTTCAAGTTATCTATCTCCATCTCCATCTTACGCGCATCCTCACGCAAACGGTCGATATTTATTGTATTGTGCCGACCTGTCTCTAGCTCCACCGCCATCTTCTCTACCTGCTTCGTCAGGTGATTGATGAGCATAAACTGCTCCGAGTCATCAGGTAAGGCACCTAGCTCACCCAACGGCCAGCGGATACGGAAGTCTGTGTTCTTCTCCAGGTCTTTCTCAATCAGCTTAAAGTTCGTCTCAATCGCGTTTAGCCGTTCTTGTATCCCGAAAAACGCCCAAACCCCCACAGCTACAGCCATAACGACTGAAATTAAGTTCTTCAAGCTCAGATCTACAGAACTGCTGTCCCGTACTCGAATCGAGTCTTCGGGCATCGTCGTCCTCTTTACGGCAAAAAGCGAAGGAAAAAGAAAAGGACTGACTCTTTTACATCATCAACATATACAACTGCACAACCCGCCAAGACCATTCCGGCTACCGCAACGCTTTTTAATACCCTTGTGTCTTTCAACACATTGTTTCTTCTTAAAAATTAAGAACCAAAGTCTTTACGAAGGAGACCTACAACATTTGCCGCGATGCCTACCATAAGCATCAAAGGCAGTCCCATAAGGACGCCTACGCCGATAACAATGCTGCCTGTAGCCGCCCAAGAAGACGGTTCTTTAATGCGATCTTTTATCCAATCCATCTTTATCTCCTAACGGTTGGCGTACTTACCGCCCCGTATCGCCTCGCCCATACCCTTACAAGTACCCCGGACTACCTTGGCTTTTGCCACGTTAGGGGTCTTCTCCTCTTTCGGAGCATTGTAAGGAACAAAGCCTTGGTCTTTAACCTCTATCCCTTTGCGAACTCTTCCTACATCCATAACTTTCTCCTAGTTATTGTGCCTGGTTTCTCTGCTTTAAAAGCTCCCGCTCTTTGGCGGCTTGAATCCGAGCCGCCACAATTTCTTCAGAAGAATCAATCCGTTCCTGGCTTAACCTTGCGTTGGCCTCTGCCTTCTGCCGATCCAGTTCAAGCCTTGCTTGATCCATCTGCGCTTCGTTCTGGTCTCTCTGCGCCCGCAACTGCAAGTCCTGCTCTTTAAGCGCGACCAACGGATCAGGGCCACCCTGTCCTTGGGCCGCAATTTGAATGCTCAGTGCCTTCACTTCTTGCATTCCTTGCGAAATAAGATTAGCGACTGCGGCCTCTATCTCCAAAGCCTGTTCTGGACTGGGCGCTTGCCCCTGAAGTTGCTGAGAAACTTGTGCCATGACCTGCTCTTTGGATCTTATCGACACATGCTCCATAACGTGTTTCTGTAAAGCGGTGGCTACCGCAGGCATCTGAGTCACCAGCCCTGAAGAACCAAATACCAGATGCGCCATAATGTGAGCGTCATGGTTTTGCCCCTGGAAAGGCACCAACGGCAAAGTCTCCAAAGAATCCGAATTCTCAATCGCCGGGTCTTTCGGTACGGGATCGCCCGCGTCTACCGGCTTGAGTATCGAATCGACGTCTTTTACCCCCACTGCATGGTACATACGGCGGAAAGCTTCATGTAGATTGTGCAATTCCGGTGCTGCACGGGCCAGTTCAAGCTCTGTTTGCGCCAACGTGACCCTTTGCGCCATCGAGAAGATGTTGGGGTCCGCTACAGGAACCACATCCACCCGGTCATCAAAATCCTCTGCTTTTACGGAGCGTTCTCCACCCACCACGTTGTAAGGATATTCCGGCGGCAAGTACTGCCCAAATACCTTTGCCAGTAGGTCAAACTCCTCTTTTTGCCCGTAATGCAGCCTCTTGTGTATGGCCGACATGACCTTGGCCCCTTGCTCAAGGAGCGCAATCGTCGTCCCTACCGGAGACTGCTGGTTCCCGTCACCAACCTGAAGGTTGGATACCGCTGCAAAGCGTTGCCCCGCCTCTACACAGAAACCCATCAACTGGAACAATGTCTGATCCGCGCCCTTATAAGGAAGCAGCATCAACGAATCGCGTATCGCGCCCCCCGGTGCATCCACATCGCGGAATTCCCCAGGCGACAGCGGGTCGTCATCGTTGCGAATGCGAAGGCCCCGCGACTTAAAGCCCGCAGGTAAGTTCGACAGGGTTCCCGCATCAATAAGCTGCCGAAGGGCTGCCGTAGCCGTGCGGCTTAGGCCACCAATCATGTGAATCAAACCCAGGCCGTAAAAGCCAAAGCCCGGTAAAAACTTAAAGTGGACGAAATACTGCGTCTTTCTCTTCTCAGGATCTTCGGGGTCGTAGTTCCTACGAATACTGAGAACCTTCCCGTTGTTCTCCGAAATCGTCACCACATAGGGCAGCTTTATTCCGGTCGGCTCGCCGTCCTTCCCCTTATCCTCATACCCCTCAAGGTCTAAATGCACATGGCATTCAAGCAACGTGATGTCTGTATCCAGGTACGAAGGTTCCACACCAGAAATATCGTTCATTTCCTCACGGACCTGTGACGGGTCCGACTGGTCCGGGGTCACTGGGACGTCGCGATAGAAGCCTGCAATCTGCTTCTTGCGAAGCTCGTTTTCGGTAATCTGAATCGCATGAGTGACGTTCTCTGCCGTTTCTAAATCGGTCGCTGTATACGGAACCACCAACTGCTCGGCGGGTACAAACTTACTGACCGCACGGCCTAAAAACTCGTCGTAATACACCTTCTTAAAAGTAGAACCCGAAAGCGGCAAGTAAAACAGCATCTGGTCAAACTCAGGCGTGTACTCCTTCATGACACAGGTAATCTGGTAATTCATAAAGTGGCGCACACGCTCCGCCTGCTCCTCAACCTCTGCCGTCTGCTTGCCAATAATCTCCGTGCGTACCGGGCCTCCCGCAGGAAGAAGCTCGCCAAAAGCCTGCGCTTGAAACTGCGTCACGGCCTCGGCTAAAAGAGGATGGGTCACGCCCGTCGCACCACGGAACGGTTCTGCCCGTTCTTCGTACTTAAATCCTAAAAGCTCTAGTCCTGTGCGGTAAGCGTCTTCCCACTCTTTTCGTCCCGACTTGTTGGCTTCGTACTGCTCAATCAAGTTGGCCGCTACGGCATTGGACACCCGGTCGTCGAGGTCTTCAGCAAGGTTGGCGTAAAAGTCCTCTGATCCTTGGACCATGGACCGTGGGTCGAAATCCACGACCACTCCACCGTCATCTTCTAGTTCAATGCTCAGTCCCGGCGCTTCAATCACCGCGTCGCCTTCAATGACAACCTCGGCCTCATTGCCTTCGTCAAGCGCCACCGGAGGCAAAGAATCCCTGCGCTCTACCAAGGAAGCCGTACCGAAATTGCTGCGGGGAAGTGGGTTTCTAGCCATATTACCTCCGCCTTAGAGACATCAAGCCGCCACGGTTTCTGTAGGAAGGGTTTCTCAAAGCCTGTTCAAAATCCTCTTCCGCATCAGCGTCGATAAAAATAAGCCCTTGGTAGCCCTCACTTTTGGGCACTGCGCGTGTGCCGTGACGAACTCCTAAACGACGTGGGTCACGTTCCCCTTTGTAGGGTTTAAATCCCTTAACCCCAAACTGATGTTCTCCTGGAGAACGCCTGTAGTGGTCAATGGCTTTTTGGTATATCGGTTGCATAAGCGGGTCATCCAAATCTAGGCCACGGCCACCCTCCATCATAGAAGCCAAATACACTATCTCCTCTCCAGTGGTTTCGGGGACAATAAGGGGCATGTTACGATTGACACCCTCCACTGGGAGATCAACTGAAATCTCAGACATCATGCGCAAATCTTCCGGTCGCTCTTCAGAAAACCCATAGGGACGCATTGTAAAAGGGTTCCATCCCATATCCAGGACGCTCAGTATATCTTCGGTTTCTCTTTCTCTTTCTTGTTCCTCCACTTGCTCCCTGAACGAGGGGTTCCTTACTTCTGCGCCGTCTTTGTACCCAAGCGGTCGGAAACCCATCATGCCTCCGTCACGCATTCCGGTTGCCCTTCTGCGAAGTACTTCTCTTTCCATTTCTTTTGAAGTAAGTTCTTGGTCTGAAGGTAAATCGCGCACTACTCTCTGTCTCTCTATTTCATTTGCAACTCTTTCTGGTCCAATGCCGCCAGTCAAGCGGTCCCAGCCAGAAACAAGCATATCCCCTACAACGTCCGCGCCTTTTGAAAAATACCCCCCAATGTCTCGAACAGCTTCTCCCTGTGGGCCTTCTCTAACAGCGTCTAGTGAACGACCTAACAAACTCCTATTTCTTCTGGCTTTAAGCTCTTCCATAAGTCTTTCGACAGCCCTGCGTTTAACCCCCTCGGCTGCTCCAGGCATCGTTTGCTCAACAACGGCCACGGATTTTCCGTAGTCTTCTGCGTCTTGCTCACCTTTAGGGGTATACGGGAATTTTCGACCCATTACATTAGGCATTTCATTTTCTCCTCTTGCAGCCTTTCTAAGCTACTTTTCCGCGAGTCTTCCCGCGACGCGCAATACCGTCTATAGGCTTCTTCTTTGTAGAAGCGCCTTTTTCTACGCCTTTAATTTTACCCTTATTTATGGAAGCGTAAAAGACACTTGTGCCTTTTTCCTTTCCATAGGTCTTAGCCATCTTGGCCTTGATCTTCTTGCCTTTTTTAGTCAGTGGCATTTCAAAACCTTTTCTGATAGCCCATGTGAACACCACGGTTAAAGGGAGTCACTCTTCCTTGCGCCCCTAAAGTTCCTCCAAGCCCCAATGGGTTCTGAAGGAAATAGTAAGCCGACAGCCCAGGAGCCTCTCGTCCGCTTAAAGGCGTGTCGTACACCGGATATATGTTTCTGGGTAAAATTCTCTTGGGTCGCGGCAAACCCAAACCAAATGGATAGCCTCGGCCTCCATAAGATTCAGGTGACAGCGGCATCCCAACATCCATTCCTGTAGGACTGCCGTATATATCAGTAAGCAACGGCTTCTTTGATAAAAGAAACTCCGAAACGGTGGTTCCTTTGTCGCTAAGATCCTTGCCGTGTTTGTTCTTATCCATGCTTACGCCTTACCGCTTCTTGACAGCAACCGCTTAAAGATCTGTTTTTGTGGTCCTGGCAAACCCCTTTTTGCTCGGGCTTTGCGTCCATAACGCGCACCGCTTGGGTACTTTTGTTGCAGGTTTCTGTTGTTGTCTCTTCCATCGGCACCCCCCACGCGGTCACTTTTTATTTGCTCGTGACGACTTTACCCGCGTAAGCTTCTTAATTACACCTACAGGGAAGATGTTCCGGTCGGAAAACACCTCGTCCCCCTCATCATAACTGGAAAAGGTCCACACAAAGCTCTTATCCCGCTTAAAAAGGTAGGCGTTTGTGGTCATATAGGCCGCCTTCATGGCCTCGAATTCCTTAAACCCGGCATGGCCGCTGTCTCCAAACACGTCCACCCACCGGATTTCGTAGAAGTAGTACTTCTTCTTGTTGATCGTGATGTGTTTGAACGTGGATTGCGGTCTAGCCATCGCGAGTCCCTACCCAGTAAAGTAAATCTTTTAGCCATAGTAACTCCGCAAATGCACCGACGGCTCTTTATCTACCCAGTCGTCGCTTGGAAGCTGTACAAAGTTACCCTGACGGTATCGCATCAAGGCCTGCGTGGTGCTGTCTACAAGGTCGTCGTACTCGCCATGCGGGAAAGCCGCACATTCGTCGATGACCTCGTCCGCCCAACGTTCATCTGGTGCCCATATCATGCCACTTTCAAAAAGCGGCGACACGGAATGCACACGAGTTACCTTATCGTTTCCCTTACTGGGTGTAAAGTTTACTACGGGTATTCCGATTTGCCGCAATTCCTGTGTTAAAGGCAACCCCGATGCCTTTGCCTCCACGATGACCGTCTCGGGTTCCCAGAAGTTGTACTGGGCCAGCGCCTGGTTCTTGAGTTCCGGGAAATCCCACCGCCCCTTCTTGGCGTCCAGCAAAATTAAGTGCGGGGGACCCCCTTGTTTTGGGGAGAAAACCCCCCATGTGGTGATTGCACTATAATCCGCCGTTTCCCGCCTCGAAAAGGCCGTGTCGTAGCTCTGAATCACATATTCAAGCTCGGGAACCTCGTCTTCCTTCCAACGCTGCCACCACTCCTTCTTGATAATGGCCCCCTCTTCCGATGTGGGGTTCTGTTGCCACTGCGCGTTCCACTTGGCTACCGAAAGCGAGGCCTTGACCCCCTCCAACTCCTCCTTTTTCCAAAACTCCGGCCAGCACGACTGCCCGCTCGGCATCAATGCCGGAAACTCAATCACCTCCCACTGGTCTGCATTTTCTGCATACCCTTGTGCCTTCAGCACTTTTGACGTCAAATCCTTCAGCGACCACCGCGTCATTACAATGACAATGGCCCCACCCGGCTGGAGCCTCTGCCGGGGACCCGAGGTGTACCACTCATAAGCCTGCTCTAAAGCCGTCTCCGAAAGCGCGTCCTGCTCCGAATGCGGGTCGTCAATAATCAATAAATCCGCACCGCGACCCGTAATCGCACCCCCTACACCCGCCGCAAAGTACTCCCCTCCGTGGTTCGTGGACCATCGTCCCGCCGCCTTGCTGTCTGCCTGCAAGCCCACATCATCAAAAACAGACTTGTACTCGCTCGTGTCCAGCAGGTTCCTGACCTTCCGGCCAAAACTCACCGCCAACTCCGCCGTATGCGTGGTCTGAATGATCTTGGTCTTCGGCGCACGGCCAATGACCCACGAAGGAAACAAGTAACTGGCAAACTCCGATTTGGTATGACGCGGTGGCATGTTGATAATCAGCCGTTTGATCTTGCCGTTTGCAATGTCTTCAAACTTCTTTGCCACCATCCGGTGATGCGCCCCTGCAATAAACTCAGGCCACACCTTACGGACGTACTTTAAAAAGTCTTCCCGGCACCCTTTCACCTCGTTCATCTGAGCTAGGCGCAGTTCGAGCTTGAGCCTCCGGTCTGTGATCTCTGATGGCTCGCCATGGACCATGGATACCTCGCAAACGTTCCACGTGGAACACTAATCTAAGGGCTCGTTTAAGGCAATTTTTGCACCCCGTTAATCAATATGTTTTTTAACCATATTATTTGAGAAAAACAAAGCCAAGGCCATCGTCCGTGAGCGCGGAACTCCCGCGTCGGCCGTGGTGATTTAGCCACGCTAAAAGGCGCTTAGAGAAGAGATGGCGAGGACCCTTTCCCTGGGGGACGCTTAAAAAACGCTAAAAAACGCTTAAAAAACGCTAAAACACGCTTAAAACACGCTTAAAACACGCTTAAAACACGCTTAAAACACGCCCAAAAACCACGGTCATCGGTCATCGAAGCTCGAAAGCTCGAACCTCGAACCCTCGAAGCTCGGTTAACGGTTCTCGAACCTCGAACCTCGAACCTCGAACCTCGAACCGGTGGCGGTTCGGTACGATTCACGCGCCACGGCCCGAGGCCTCGGGCCTTGATTCACTATTTGTTACGCCACAAAAAAAGGACCACCCTCAAGGTTGAGGATGGTCCCTGATGGACTATTTCAGATAGACCCTAGTCACTAGGCCATTCCGGGCGCGAAGCTCGGCTCTTGTCGACATTCAAAACCTCAGAAGGTCTGCTCGCTAAGTAAATCTCTCGAACAGACAGAAAACCAAAAACGCCAATAGCAACAACACAAAGCAAAACACCAATCATAAACAGACTCCTTTTTAATGATTACGTTTTAAGCTTAGCTAAATAGTCCCATATAGCCACGAAACAAAAAAAACGGCCCCCAGTCTAGGGGCCGTTTGATTCAAGCGTGTACAAGCGATTCTAGGGAACGTCGACCACGAACCCTGACGTATAATCATGCCTCGCCGAACCCTTGGCTTTGAGGCCCAGCACCACAGACCCAGCAAGGACGTTTTCATAGTCAGATAAATCGCCGTTCACTACCTCACGTCCCAAAAACCGCGACGGCATTTTGTCACGAAACACCACGGCGATTGGCTCTTGATGTTTCAGCGCCTCCGTTACCTGACCTCGGTATGTGGGCTTCCCAGAATAGGAAAAGATAAGTTTATAATTCGCGGGAGTGTTCCCCAAACGGTGAACACGCTTCGTGTAATCCAAGAAAAACACATTTTCAAACTTCTCAATAATCCCCAGCGATTCCCAGCACACGTCGCTCAACACATTCAATCTCACCACCGGCAAAACCCCAGCCTTCGAGCAGACCTTTTCAAAACTAAAAATCTCTCTTTCTAGATGAAGTAAGAATTGCTCTTGGTGATCATAAAAATAATCCGCTTTGCGCTGTCGAGCTTCCTTGACGGGACGGAACACACCACGCCCAGCGCTGGCCAGGCAAGTTTCCGCGCAGCCCGCAGCCTTGGAAGCTGGACACAAAACGTTGTCTGGATAAAGAGAAAGCCCGGCAACTCGAATCCCTAAGTCTCTCTTATTTGTCTTTTCAAGTTTTGGATTCCCTCCTCCAGTGTCCAACAATTTAATCTCTTGATATTTGCGTAATTCCATAATGACTCCTTTTGAACTAAGGCTTCTCCCTTAATTATGGGAATAATTCTAGGCCAACCCTCCCAGTTTGGCAAAAGAGCCGCAAAAACCTCCGAGGGTAAACACCCAAAAACGGACGCAAACTCGACGCGGACTCGACGCGGACTCGACGCGGACTCGGGCGGAACTCGGACTCGAACTCGGACGGAACTCGGGCGGAACTCGGGCGGAACTCGGGCGGAACTCGGACGCAAACTCGAGCGAACTCGGACGCACAAAAAAAGGCCCCTGAAGAATTTTCAGGGGCCTTCGAGACTCGAGCTTCAAAAACGGCTAGTCAACAACCGCCCTAAGCCCTGCACCATTCCAATGTTTTATGACACCCTCCAGATCGTCCCCGGAATATCGCAAAACGTAAACGGGTTGCTTGGGGACATACCCATACCAGTTCAAGTAACCAAAACGAAATACATCACAGTCATCGGGCGAAGGGAGAGTCCCATCGGCCCAAGGCTCGCCCGGCTCCATTGGCTCCAGTGTCTTAATCCAACACTCATCGAAGTGCCCTGGCACCAACTCAAAATCGTCCGGCTTCAGGGTGGCCATTTCCAACATCTCAAACACATCATCGAACAGACGTTTTTTGGCAGACCCCAAATCGTTAGCCATCAACAGCAACCCACCAGGGCCTTCAGTGTCGATGCAGCAAGGATTGTCAAAAAATCCAAACCAATCGTTATCGACAGAACATAAAACGTATTCTTCTTTCATAATGACTCCTCTCGCCGGAATTGGCGACAAGGCGGAATCGTATCGGATAAAGCAAGATAACGCCAAAACAGGCCCTCGAGAATGCGTTCTAAGGGCATAAAACGACCAGGCCTTATTCTAAAGACCCCCAAAAAAAGGGCCTGCCGAAATAAATCGACAGGCCCTCGGCAGTCTGGCATCAAAGACTAGTCGGCCAGCCCCAAAACCCTCGAGGCCTTGAGCTTCGCCCGTTCAACCGCATCCTGCGGAAGACTCGAACCTAAAGACTCATTCAGTTCAACAGCCTTCTCCGCCTGCCCGTCCGTAGGAGCAGATACCGCCAACACCAACCCAAAAGCCAGCCAGTCCTCGTGGAATTGCTCGTTCTTCACAGGACAATCCGCGAGCCGTGCGCTTTCAGTCTCAAGCCACTCGTCTACAAAAGACACATCCAAATCAATCAGTTGATCAACAGTCATTCTGAACCCCCAACGGAAACACCGGCTGAGACACTGACTTCCCAATCAACGCTCAGAACGACAACCCCAGATTCCAATTCCAACTGTTCCGAAATGTCGTCCTCGAACCCGTCGATAGTCTCCTGCACATAAGCGCTCGACCCAAAAAGACCTTCCAGAAAATCCTCCTTGCTGATCGAAAAGCTGACCTTCGTCGGCGCTCCTCTCAAATCGGTTGGCTTTAAAATTGCACTACTCATTTTTGACTCCTCTCGCCGTAATTGGCGACAAGGCAGATTGTATGGGATAAGGCACGAGAGTGTCAAATTAGACCTTCGAGGATTCGATCTAAGGGCATAAAACGACCCAACCCTTACCTAAAGAACCCCAAAATTCGAGCGGCGCAGGATCGGAAGCTCGAGGATCGAAAGTTCGAGCGCCGCAGGATCGAAAGCTCGAAAGCTCGAGGATCGAAAGCTCGAAAGCTCGAGGATCGAAAGCTCGAAAGCTCGAGGATCGAAAGCTCGAAAGAGCCGGAAATAGTCCTTAAGCCTTTAAAACCAAAAAACAGGCTCTCGAGAATTCGACCTAAGCCCACAAAACGACCCAACCCTTACCTAAACCACCCCCCAACAAAAAGGGCTGACCCGAAGGTCAGCCCTGTGCGAAACAAGTTGTTCTTAGTCCCAGTCGTCGGAATCCTCGATTAGTTTTAACAAACTCGGTTTTGCCCAACTAAACCCTTTTCTACTCCAGCCGTCGTATGGCTCACAGAAAATAGAATTTAATTGATACATCTCTACTTCGTCATACTCATCCTCAGAATCATGTATGAAAATAAAACTATTCTCTTTATGTTCAATGGTTTTGAATTTAATTTTGGAATCGTCAGAGATTGGACAACCTCTATCACCGAACCAATGTCTTACTTGTTTTTCCGTAGTTATCATTTTTGACTCCTCTCGCCAAAACTGGCGGTAAGACAGAATCGTATCGGATAAGGCACGAGAGTGTCAAATCAGGCTCTCGAGAATTCGACCTAAGCCCACAAAACGACCCAACCCTTACCTAAACACCCCCCAAAAAAATGGGCCTGCCGAAGTGAATCGACAGGCCCAGTTTCGAGCTTATGAACTACAAGCTCAGGCAGCGACAGGTACGGCTGCTATCGAAGCCCACTGGTTTTTGGCCATCGCTAAAACCCTGCCCCCTCGAGATTGCCACTCGCTGACCATGTCCGGCTCGGCCTTGTGACCAACAGCCGTGACCGCATTGACCAGGGTCGCCCGGCTCAGAGGCTGCCCTCGATAGCCATCCTGTTGGATGGTATCCATCAGGCCGTCGAGGACGCTCGAAGTCTCCGCCTTACTGAGCTTCAGAACCGTCCCCAAGGCCTGTACGGCGGGCTGGGCTGCCGCCAAGCCACCCTCGACAAGATCCTCAGAAGCTCGTGCGAAGTCCTCTAGGACGGACTCGAACATGGACCGACTCGCGTAGCTCTCGGTGATGTCCCGCAGCTTGGCCGATAGCGCCTTGTTGTCCAGAGACTTGCTTTCGTCGGACAGAATCGACCAGGTTTCAGAATCACTTCGGGAACTCGTCAAATGAGCCGTCCGATTTCGGTTCGCTGTCTGCATGCCGTTCAGACAAGCGAGCGTCCAAATAAGCTGTGAAATTTGACAGCTTCCATGGCCAGTTTCAGAGTTAGAGACAAAAATCCCTTGAGACATAAAATCGCCAACCGCAGCCGGATTTTCACCCCTAATCGCAAGGCTCTTGAACCGAGCGTACAACCTCCTGTCCGTGACCGCATAATTGACGATCTGCCACTGGGCCTCAGAATCGATCAACGTAGGCAGAACGCTTTCCAACAAGTCTGGGTGGTCGAAGGTTTTGAATTTATCACTTACCACGGCTCGAAGAACACCCCGGTTATTCCCTCGGTCATAAGTTCTCAACATCGCTTTCCGAGGCTGTTCTGCATGCATCCTGTTCATCTCAAGATCGAACAGGTCAGGGTAAAAGTCCCTCAATCGATGCGCGTGTTGAGTCGGCACGTTGTTCTTCTGAGCAATTTGGTCGAAGGCCACATCGTTAGCCTCGAAAATCCGAGTCGGTTCCCCGCCCGAACCCTCGAGAATAACCTCAGTCTTGTTCTCACCCTTATCGATAACAGCCGTTCGTACCTGTAACTCGTGGGTCGGAGCAATAAAGTCCTCCCTCATTGATGAAATGCCCTGGACCTCTTTTAGCAAGGACTCCATGTCCCGCGTTCCGTTTTCTATGTAATGCATAAATAACTCCTGTGGAAATAGTAAAAACCACCGAGAACGCCCCGGTAGCTACCCAGAAGGGTACAGGAAAACTCCCATATAAACACTCTAATTTTTAAAATTAGAGCGCGAACCGGCCAAAAAGCGGCAGACCCATTCCAAAGGCCAAAAGAAAAGGGCCAGCCACAAGGCCAGCCCTTTTGTCGTCTCGAGCGATTCTCTTTAGATTTTGTCGAGGCCCAAGTGCGATGCCAGCTTTGCTCCTAATTTGCCCACCGCATCCGCAAACTTCTCCGATAGATGGTCGGCCTCAAAATAGTGAGCAAATTCATGCAGCAACAACTCCACCTGAGCTTCCCTATTGTCTGGCTCGAACCATTTGCGGCCTAGAACATTGACATTAAAGTCCAGGTTCCTCCTCGAGTAGGCAGCACTAAAATTATTGCTGGTTTTCACCAGAACAACCTCGGTCGAGCAACCCAACAAAAGCAGATGCAGTCGCTTGCAAAACTCTACCGTTGCTCTCTGATCCTCCGTCCAATCTTCGGGATCGACCGTTTGGGCTTTCGGCGCACTCGGGTCGCTGGAGTATGCGTCGTAACTTGTCGGAAAAGAATGACCCGCAGCACTAATCGCCGACGCTGATTTCGCGTTTGCCCACTGCCCGCGTGTCAAAGCTCCACCACTAATGACCGTGAAACCATTTGCCGAAGCGCGACGGTTTGCTTCGGGGTTCGAGGGGTCGTAAGACACCCTCTTTTCCCCGAACCGCGCAGTCAGGACTCGTTCTGTCACGCCATCCGTGCAGCGGTCATCTGAGGACGCAGCGGTCACCCAAGGCTCAGAGAGATCATCGGTATCAAGCAAATGAGCCGACGCATTCAAAACTGCGACTCTGAGTTCAGCCAGATACGCAGGGGTCACGTTGTCGCGGTCCGAAGTGAGAGGGACTTTTTGCTGCACGTTTACATGCCAGCGATCTCCCTCGGTCGCAACGACCGGAATCCCTAGTTCGTAGATATGCGGAACCTCATCCGCTGTCGGCTCATAAAGTTCCACCGCCGTAATACGTCTGCTTCGCTTCATGTTCCCTTCTTGATCGGCAATGACAGTCGGCAGCGTCACTTCCAAGGTGCTGATCGGCGACCGTGAGTCTAAAGTCACGATCCGATCCTGCACCTTGAGTGTTGTCTCGATACCGGGCGGGGATATCAGGGTGTTGAAGAAAGCTTCAAACTCCCGAATATCCGCGTCGGTCAACGGCAACGTCGCCTCGAACAAACTTCCCGATTCGCGACGGCTGCGCAGAGTGTGTCGCCCTTTGCCATCAAACGAGACACCGCCGGATACCGTCACGATTCGCGCCTCACGGCACATGGACAGAACCAGCTTCTCTCCAAGGTTAAATCGACCTCGAAGCGTCGGATCGGCTTTCTTGGCCGATGGAGCATAGAGCGTGTAGGCATGGGTCAAGTCGGACCAGCCATTGGGGTCGTCGTCCTCCACCCGTACAATTGCGAGTCCCCGACCTAGCTTCTCGATTTCAACGACGACGCTGGTCACATCCTGATCCCATGCGTTCTGTATTAACTCCGCCAAAACGAAGGATCGGGATCGGTCGGCCATTAGCTGAGATAGCCCTTTTCGATCAACCTCAAACCAAGCTCTTTGTGCTGTTTTTGGCACAGCACGGCCCTTTGCTTTATTCATTTTCATCCTCCTCTTCATTTTCAGTAAAATAATTCACAGTAAGATAAACATGAGCCTCAAAATCTGCGCCTTCGCCAGCGTTCCAAAGCGTGTCCACAGACCATCGGTCGCCCCTCCAGTGGGACTGTGCCACCTTCCCGCCGTCGCGGAAATGTGTTCTTGTGACCTTTTCTAATTCATCGACAAACCGCAAAAAACACTCATTGTATTGTTCTTCTTCAGACATTTATGACTCCTCACGCCGAAATTGGCGGTGAGACAAAACCATATGCAATAAATCTTAAAAATGCTATGCCGAACAGGCCAAAAAAAGCCTCTTAGGCGTACCTAAGAGGCCTTTGAACGCTTCTAGCGTTCCTCGTAGGTGTCGTCTGGCATTCCAATCGCTTCGTGCATTTCGTTGTTTTTCATGAGGTTTTCAATTCGTAGCAACAAGGCACGCACGAATTGGTCTTGGGTTACGTCCTCACCTGTTGGGTGTTCGCTAATGAGCGAAAAGGCTATGGTGAATACGTGGTTGTACTTTGTCTTAGACATTTTTTGACTCCTCACGCCGAAATTGGCGGTGAGACAAAACCGTATACAATAAACCCTAAAAATGCTATGCCGAACAGGCAAAAGGCGGGATGATATACTTCTAGGGTGCGTTACGTCACCTACATTACTGAAGTGAGCTTTAAAAAGGCCGACGGGCAGGAATGCCTACACAAGGATTGGAACGCTTGTTCTGAGTGCGAGCCTAGTGATATGACCCTGATAGGCCACTACGACCTAAACTCAACTATCGCGCTAGCGAGGCAACAGGGAAGGCTCGGGCTAAACGACCAGGGATTCCCCTCCAAGGAGCTTTTGGTTCAGTTCTACGCCATCGACAAGGGCAAGAAAGTCCCTCCGCACCTCCTAGAACACTTCACAGAATTCGAGGGTCCGTCACAATACATCGTAGACCTTGCTGACCGCCCAACCCCCCTAAACAACGAAATAACAAACGATTGATTATCCCTTTGCTTTTGAAACTAGTCCCTCGTACCGCTGTCCCACTATAAGAGTTATTTCTGTGAAAAAAAAATTTTATTTTTCTGATTTTTTCAACGGTACAGGCGGTACAGTGGTACAGTAGTACAAACGATTTGTAAGTAACTTCCCTATAAGGGTTTTTGCCGCAAGAAAAACATTCTGGCTGTCCCACCAACCGTCCCACCAACCGTACCGCCAACGGCTGTCCCATACGCTAAACCATAGTTATTATTAGTGAT
>VTLG01001722.1_pt1 | contig 58330 bp, 60 predicted proteins | sample 4694571 | NCBI WGS metagenome assembly VTLG01 (sample SAMN12604809, study PRJNA352737) | marine metagenome | biome: ENVO:00000447; feature: ENVO:00000209|ENVO:00000569|ENVO:01000036; material: ENVO:00002151; isolation source: viral sequences binned using virsorter ... | reverse complement strand
AATTATTAGAACCATCTGTTTTAAGAACTTGATCTGCAGTTCCATCGGCATTAGGTAGCACCCATACTTCATTAGAAGATATAGAATCTGGAGCTTTAAAGCCTACATAGTTTGCACCATTAGCTGCTAACTCTTGGAATCTTAATTCTGTACCATTTCCTGTACTTGTACCATGAGGTGCAAGACTTACACCACCTGCAGCTACTACGGCTGTAGTGTCATTACCATCTTCATCATACTCAATACTAAAGTTTTGATCTGAACCAAGATAAATTTTCTTATCGTCTGCAATATATAAGTCACCCCACTCAAGAGATGTACTACCTATATCAGCACCACCTGAAGCATCAGGAACTAAAGCAGTAGAAGCAGTAATTGTAGTACCTTCTATAGTGCCTGCTACAGTTAATCCGCCAGAAGCTAAAGTCATTAAATCTGTGTCAGATGTATGACCTATAGTAGTTCCGTTAATAATAACATTATCAACAGTTAATGTGGTTAACGTTCCTAAAGATGTAACATTACCTTGTGCTGCTGTGGACAATGTTCCTGCTAAAGTTCCACCAGTAACTGTACCTGAAGTGGTAATAGCAGAAGAACCTACATCTATAGCACCAAAACCTGAACTAATAGAACCTCCGTCTAAAGCACCTACTGAAGTTATGTTTGTTTGTGCAGCAGTCTGTAGTGTACCTGTAATATTTCCAAATATAACATTACCTACTGTACCACTAAATACTTCTGAATTATTTGTAGCATCTGGTATAAATGTAAACGCACTTTCAGAATCATCATAACCAAAGAAACCTACTTTAGCAGCAGAACCTGTATGGTATCTAAATTCAATACCTCTATCTTTATTATCATCAGAACCTGGAGCAGAATCTCCACCTAATGTAAAGATAGGATCATCAATAGTTACTGTTGTAGAGTTTACAGTTGTTGTAGTACCATTAACAGTAAGATCACCTGCCACCGTAACATTAGCACCATCAAATGTTAAAGCAGTAGTGGTGCCTGATTTAATAATTAAATTACCTGAAGTATTAGTTGCACTACCAAATGTTGAGCCTGCATCTTTAAAGAATATGTCTCCACCGTCTGCATCTAGTATAATGTCTGTTGTAGCGTCTAAAGTAATAGTGCTACCAGAATCTATTTCTGTTATTACAGGAGTTGTTAATGTTTTGTTTGTTAAAGTATCTGTTGTTGCTCTACCTACTAATGTGTCTGTAGCTGCAGGTAAAGTTAAAGTAACATTGCCTGCGTAATCTGAGTGTGCTGCAGATTGTAATTGTGTATAGTGAGCGTTACTTGATTCACAATAAAATTTAATGTTAGAAACAGAACCACCATTTTTAAGAACAATTTCACCTGTCTGTATATCTACATTACCATCTATTCTTACAACACCAGAACCATTTGGTGTAAGTGCTATATTACCATCAGATGTAGAAACTAGACCATTACCATTTACATCTAAGTCTCCACCTAGTTGTGGGGTTGTATCTTCTACAACATTAGATATAGCACCTGTAGTAGCAAGACCTGCAACTAATGTACTACGAGTAATTTTCTTTAAAGCACCATCTGTTGCATCTACGGCTAACAGAGTATCTGTTCCTGCTACTGAAGATATTTCAGATAAGGCAGTTACAGCAGTAGGATTATAATTTGCACCATCTGCAATAAGTAAATGACCTGCAGTGTTGGTAGCCATAGTAAGGTCATCACCAGATATAGTAAGATCACCACCTATAGTAACATTACTTGTAGTAGTAATTGTATCTATGTATGCATCTTTCCATCTTACACTTGTTGTACCTAAATCTACATCACTATCTGTTTGTGGACCAAATACACCATCAGCTACATACACTTGCTCTGCATTAGCTGCATAAAAATGTATCTCGTCTGCTGTTTCAAAATCTATTTTTGTTTCGTTATCTTCACCAATTTTAATATCAGTTGCAAATAAAGATGTAATACCTGTTTGAGCTGCGTCTACTGTAAATGTTAAATCATAAGGGTCACCATCTGTACCATTATCTGTATCAGTCCAGTTTGTAGTTAAACCAGAACCTATAAACTTAACTTCTTTACCAGATGCTATAGTTACTTCTGTTCCATCATCATCTTCTAGTTGAAAAGATGTAGTTACTCCAGATATTTCTGTGTCTACATAAGCTTTGATAGATTGTTGTGTAGCAAGTTTAGTAGCAGAATTAGAAGACATATTATCTTCATCTGCAACACCAGTGCCTGAAATAGCACCATCTAATCCTATTGTCGTGGCTGTTAATTGTATTTTAGTATCAGCAACTAAATCTAATTGACCATCTGTAGAAGAATTTATATATAAAGCAGTATCTCTAAATTGTATTTTTTCAGTACCACTAATTAATAAATCATCAGAAAACTGGAAGTAATCTTCATCTTCCATCCATGTTATAACACCATCGTTTGAATTAGCATTAAATGTAACAGCTATATCAGTATCTGCACCTGTACCCATACTAATAGCATTACTAAATAGTGTAGATATTGGACCACCATCACCTGCTGTACTACCATCATGTTTGTGACCTGTACTTACGTGAAAAGCTGCTAATATAGCATTAAACTCATTATTACTATGAGCTGCTGTAATAGTATCTCCAGTTGTAAAGGTTGATTGTCTTGCTGAATAACCTGCCATTGCTTATCTCCTACCTGCTGCTGCAAATTCTAAACTAAAACCTCTTAATGAATAAGGTGCTGAGGTTTCATTTTGTTTTTCTGTAAATTGGACTGCTACTGCAAATCCTGAACCTGTTATAGGCTGTCTAATTAGTATAAATTCTGCTCCACCATACTGTGAAGTTCCGTAAGTAGCTGAACCATACAATGCTAAATCTGCTATTTCTGTAAATGGTATACTGTTTGGATTTAGTACATCTTGTGAACCAAAATCATATTCTAAACCTAAATTAGTAGTTAGTGCACCTTCTGGTCTATAATTTAATATTACTCTGTGAAATCTTTTTCTAATACCAGGGTCACCCATAGTTAAATGTGCTGATTTAAATCTAGCTTCTAAACTTATTGTATCGTCAGAAGAATTTGTAAAAGTATTACCAGATTCTTGTTTGTATATATAACCATCATAACCGCCATGTACTGTATTTTCTACATCGCCTATATAGCCACTATCTGCACAATTAGGTTTAATACCTTTCATATCAGAATATTCCCACCTATCTCCCCTAAAAACAGCTATAATTCCTGTACAATCTGTTTCAGCACCTTGATTTGCAAAAAATATTCTATATTGTGTTTTAGCTTTTATAACTACAGAACTTATTTTTTCTGCTACAGTATTATAATCTAATTCTGTAAATCTTCTCTGTATAGGTCTAGATATAACACCTAACTCTACATCACCAATTTTTTCTGTACCTGCAATAGTTCTTAAACCATCAGCAGCTAGAAAAATAATATCACCACCTACCTCTTGTATGCTTTGTGGTGCAATACATCCTACATTAGTTGTAACTGGTTGCATTTGAAAGTCTGATATACTGTTTCCTACCAATCTAAATATTGCGTTATCACAGAATATGTAAAGTTGTTCCCTAAACACTTTTAATCCTGTTATGTTACCTGTTACAGATATAGAACCTGCACCTTTAGCAGCACTAAACTCTCCTTCTGCATATGGAGCAGAGAATATTACTTTTTGTGGTGCAGCAGACATACCTGCATAGAAAGCATGGTTTCTAAATATTTTTACAAATTTAGGGTTAGCAGGTGCTCCTGTGCCACTAATATCTGTTACTGAACTGTTGTTATAAGAAGATGCATTATTAGCACCATCAGCCCATATTATTTTATCTGTACCATCCATATTGTAGGTATCAAAATCATATCTACCTGCACTAGTTCTGCCTGAGTCTATCTGTGTTACAGAACCATTAGATGTAGGTACTTTAAATACTTCTGTGCCTCTAGCAGCTATGACTTGATCTTTGTATACAGCAGACATAAGTATAGCACCTGTAGTGCTTCCAGATGTAACTTCATTTGTATTAAACTTAGTAAAACCTGAAATGCGTCTATACCCACCACCAATATCAGGTTCAAAGTTTCTTAACTCCATAGCTTCTCCTGGCTCCATCTCAAACTGTGATTTGTTCAAGACTAGACCGCCTCTAAAGTTAACTACAAATGGGTTCAACATATCTGCCATTAGACTGCAAACATGTAGTTTTTACGGTTAAGCAAATCAGTTCTCATTCTCTGTAAGCCAAAGCTATACTCTTGCAAGTATACTTGTGCTAGTTGTGGGTCAGAACGTGTAAGTAAAGTATAGTAAGCTGCCCTTTTTACTATAAGGTCGTGGTAACGAGTTGGTAAGCTAGGCGTATCGCTTGAACCAGATAAATCTGTAGGGGCAGTATAATAATCATACTCCACTGTATAAGAACTTTTATCTGGAACAGGTGAGACCCCAAACGTAAGTGCTGTAGCAGAACTAGTAGTCCTGTATACACAATCAGGCTCTGCAAAATGGTCTGGGTTTTGGTGTTTGTCAGTACTCGCAACACGTTGTCTCCACTCATCCTCATTTAAATATTTTAAGCTTTTAGGATGAAAATTTTCTTTTACGCTTACGTTATCTACAAGCACTGTAGAAGATGCTGTAGAATTTTTTATTGTTAAAAAATGTTGTGTGGCAGATGCGTCAAAAGTAAAGTTATGATAACTCAAATCACCTTCATCATTTGATCCACCTGCAGATGTATATGTGCCTGTCACTACGTCAGTAGCTAGTGCACTTGTACCTACAGAAACATCAAGGCTAGGACTAATAGCTGTACCAGATTCGCTAGCATTTTTCATAGCAAATGATACCATGTATTGCCTACCCCTAGTTAAAGACACTGCTTGGTAAACTGCAGATGTTCCTGAGCCTGCTGCTAAAGATAATGAACCTGAAGAATATGCAGCATCTCCAGTACCTGAGTTTGAGTTGGTCCAATTAGTTATATTACTTGTAAATTCACCATTAGTTATAAGTTCTGTAGGTAGTAGGATAAAACTATCCCAATCTATTGTATTAGCTGCTGTCGGTGCTGTATATTCTGATATACCTGTTGTTAATGCAGATGTGCCTGAAGCTATTAGATAAGACCATTCTACCTCAGAAGTAGCAATGTCTCTTATAGATTTATTTATGTTTTCCTTTACTGTATTCTGTATGCCTACAGTAGCTGCTGCCGAAGATAGGTCTGCAGAAGTAGAAAGCTCAGGTTCGTTTAATTCTACTAATACTTTATTTACTAATGAAAGAAATGATGCCATGTTTTGCCTACGTTGTTAATGGATTATAAATTAATTCTACACCTACTACTGCATGTATTGTACTTGCTGTTCCTGCAGTAACTGTTACTTTGTCTCCTGCCTCTAATACTAAAGTTATATCTATCCAATTTGTAAAGCCTTCTCCTGCTATGGATGTTGCACCTGATAAGGCATAGTATGTAGTAGCGGATGAATCGTAGTATTCTATCTTAGCTGTCTTGCTTGATGCATTTACGTTTGCTACGTTTATAAACTTTACTACACCTTTAAAATTACTAGGACACTCATATATATCTGTCCTACTTGTATTAGATGGTGCTGCACCTGCAGTAATAAACGTATTGTTCATCTTAATCGTTTGATTTTTTAGTTTCTATTGAAATTATTACTTCTTGCTCTTTAGGTATATCTGCAGACAGATTGATTGCACTTGCTGCACATCCTGTAATGCTGAAACCTAATAAAGCTATTATAAATATGTTTTTCATCGTATGTCCTATAAAAAGTGGGGAGAATTAACCCCCCACCTTAGTTTGTTGTTAAGCAAAAGTATCGCCAGACTCGGTGTCACCCATTCCGTCAATGTCAGCAATAAGAGCCCATACTCGGACTTTAGAGTTAACATCAGCAGTGCCAACAGTTACATCTAATGTATCTGCTGCAGCATAAGTAACAGCAAGTTCAGCAACAGCATCACCTGAAGTCATTTGACCTGCAGACTGAGTAGCAGCAGCAACGTAAGTTACTGAACCGTCTCCCAGTGCTAGAGTACCTGTTCCAGTACCTGCAGTAATAACATCAATACCTGCACTCATTACTATAGAGTTGGCAGGAAGATTGATTGCTTGGTAAACATCACCGTTTGTTAAAGCAGTAGATGTTCCATCAATAACGGTTGACTGTACATAAGTCTTAGCTACAGCGTTACCTGCAACGTGCCCTGTAGTACCTGTGCCGCCAGTTTTAGTTAAAGTAGCCATTAGTTATCCTCCTTCTAATCTATTTTAACGAAAGCTTTTGCAATGGATTCAGTTCTTAGAACTTTTCTTCCATATACATGTAAGCCTCGAACAATATCAGCGAAAGATTCAGTGTCCCTTACAACTTCAGTTTTAGCAATTTGTGAAGCAGTAGATACACCGCCTTGGTGTCCTGCTAACACTTGATAAACGTCAGAAGTACTAGCAGCAGGCATATTGTTTGACTTATAAAGTCTAAAGCCGTTTACTAGTTGTGGAACTACTAAGCCATTTCTAATTTGTGAACTACCTTCGTTTAAGAAGTTAGCATCGACTAATTTTGAAGCTGTTTGTTGTAGTTGTTCAAAGAAAATCGGAGCAGCTACAGCCCAACGGTTGTCCGTAGGAACGTTTCCGTCATCTAGAAGTCTTCCTAGACGAGCAAGTACGTTAATAGGGTCAACTTCACCAGTATCAAAACCAGTGTCTATTGAGTTTGTTGCGTGGTCCGCACCATATGTATTACCTGAAGTAACACTTGAAGCGATGTTTGAGAGAACCTCTGAATCATAGCTGTCTTTAAGTGCATATGCACCTGCTGACGTTGCTAATGTTTCAAAGTTAACATGTCCTTGTCTTTCTTCAATGTCGTCTACTTTAAAAGCAAATGCGTTAGCTTTGTCAATAGTTAATTGAATTTCATCATCTGCTAGGTCTTGAGTATTAACTGCAGAACCTCTTGCATATGAAGAGACAGAGATTGTTGGTTCTTTTATTATTCTTACAGTATCGCCAAAGTTTTCAATTTCTCCTGTATAGTCAGTGTTGGTAATATCCTCAACAACTGAAGCTTTACGGAAGAATTTAAGAACTTTTTGACTGTAAATCTCAGGTAAAAAATTACCTGAAGGCAAGTTAGTATAACCTGCTGAACTTGAGATAGCCATAATCTATATCCTTTGTTAGTTAAAAAGTTAATAAACTAACGGATTCTGCCCTCTCTTCTTGCTAAGTCGATCTCTTTTTCGTACTTTTCAAATTCGTGAGGTTTCATCCGTCTGATTTCCTCAGAAGTCCACTCTTTTTTGCCTTTACTAGGTTCCGATTTCTTTTTAGTTGGAACGTATTCAGCAGCAGAAGTGTCCTTCCGTTTTGATGTACGATTAATACCTTTATCGGCTTTATACAAGTCTAGTACCCTAGAAGCCCATTTTGCATCTGTGTTATTTTTAAGAACTCCATCTGCAATGGATGGTGGTTGTTCCTCTAACCAGTTAATAAAATCTTCATCTGATTTAATAGTCATAAAGTCTGGATGTAATCTTAAAAGTTCTTGTTCAGCTTTCTGTTTAGTTAACTGTACTCTTTCTTTTTTAAGTTCTTCAACTTCTGACTGCAGAGATTTAGTTTTATTATCTGCTTGAGAATATGCCACTGTTTCTATAACGTTGTAAACATCTGGATATTCCTTTTTAAACTTTTCTAGTTCTTCAGGAGTTTTAGGTGGCTTGTAATTAATCCCACCATCTGATGCTTGTTTTGCTAAGCTTAAAAGTTCTTGTTCTTTTCCTTTAAACTCTTCTATTTTAGCGTCATAGTGTTTTTTTAAATCATCATACCTTTTTTTATAGTCATGTTCAGGTTCTGTTGATTCGGTCTTCTCTACAAAACTAGTTTCTGTTTTTGCTTGCGGAGTAGCCTCTTGCTGAGTATCCTCTTCTGTGGTGTCCGCTTCTGGTTCATCATCTAGTTCTTGCCTGTAAGCTCCTTGGTATGGAACTGGTTCTAGGTCTTCTTTTTCCTTTTGGTTTTCTTCGTTCATCTGTACCTCAATGGGGGCTGTTGCTGCAGGTAGCCCATATTAGTTATTAAAGAGACAGGGTTGCTTTCGCAAGTAGCTGTCGATTAGGTGTTGGGTCTTTCACCAACTGACATAAGACCCCTGTTGTTCATATTTTCTAGAACATTGGAGCCTATATATTCTGTTAATTTCTTTGGTATAATGTATTCACCGTTGTGTACATTAACTGGTACTTTACTACCAGATTTAAGATTTGTGCCTGCTTCGTTAGCTGCTCTTTGAACCATTCTGTTTATAGTGTCTTCACCATAAAGGGCTACTGCAGGCTGAGAAAGTACGTAATCTCCCTCTTTTAAAGTCATTGGAACGTCATCTGCTCTTGCAGAAGGTGGAGCTTTGCCTTCTTTATCGACAAGTCCGTAATTCTTTGCTTGGTTACTATTATACAACACTTTTTTATTTTTGTCAAGTATTTTTCCGCCATCTTGCATAAAAGTAAAATTACTCATATCAAAACCAGATTGTTGAATGTCTGCTTGTACTTCTTCTGCAGATTTTACCACTCCTGTATAATGTGTTAAGTCTGTAATTTTGTTTTCAGCAATATACGCTAAATCAGCATACAAAGCTTCATATAAAGCCTCTAAACCTTCTTTTGTAGCTTGGAAATGCCTACGATAAACTTTACCACCATCTTGTGTAGACTGATCTTTACCATCATAGTAGTCTGGTCTATTTAAAAACATTTCTCTAGCAGATAAACCTTCTTGATCTCTGTTACCTATAGTATAATACACTCCTGCACCTTTTTTACCTTGTGAATAATGTATTTGTAAGTCACCTTTAAAATCAAAACCTGTTGTTTTTTCTAACTCTTGCATGTAAGGAATCATAGGGTTTAGTAATTTTTGAGAAAACTCTACATTAGATGGGTTTGCTTTACTAGGATCATAATCTCCCTGTGAGTAGGTATTCATTTTAAACTCATCAAAGTCAAACGAAGCGTAGCCTGATTTATATGAAGGTTTTTTAGCTGTTAAGAATTGTAAAGCCATTGCTGCAATACCTAATATAGGATTTACAGAGAATAAATAGGATGTTGCTCCTGATATAGCTGCTTGTTCTACATCTCCAGTCCTTAAAAATGATACTACTGCAGCTATTGAAGCTCCTCCTAGTGCTTCACCGCCTCCTATAAATTCACCAACAGCTTCAGCACCATATTCTGTAACTAAATGTTGTACACCTGCAGTAAGAGCAGCTTCTTCATCACCGCCTAAAGCTAGTACGCCTGCTATAGAAGTTGCAGCACCACCAAAACCTCTCCATTTTTTAGCAATAGCATCACCTGCTACAGTTCCTACTCCTCCTGCTGTCTCTGCAGCCTTTAAAGCATAAGACTCTATAACTTCAGTCTTAATAAACTGTGTACCACCTGCAATAGCAGCTTTTCCTGCATCACCAGTAACTGCACCTACTAGGATTGCTGCAGTAAATTCATCATATAAGTCTTTTAGTTTTACACTGTATGTGCCATCTTGCAGGGTAAATAAGTGAGTGTCTCCTAATTTTGCTATAGTATTTCGTATACTTCCTTCAGGACTAAGTTGTGTTACATCTACTTCTGCTTCTTGTGTTTTTAACCACTCATTAAATTCATCATCACTAGCCCAAGGTAGACCTGTATTAGGGTCTCTCATAACTGCCCCTTTTAAGGCTTTAAAAGCTTTAGTGTCATATTTACCAACTATATCACTAATTTTGTATACACCGCCCTCAATAAGAGCTAATCCATCTTTTAAATTAAATTGTTTACCCCCACCTACAAGATCACTTATATCAAATATACTGTCTGAAGCTCTAGGATTATTAGGGTCTAATGTACTAACACTAAATAAAGGTTTTACTTCTGTAACTTCTTTAGCACTTTCACCTGCAGCTACATCGCCTGCAGTTCCTAAAACTGTTAATGCAGCTAGTTCACTTTCACTTAAACCTGAATCTGTAGGAAAATCTATTGTACTAGTTAAACCACTAGTATCTGTATAATCTAATGTAGTGCTTTTACTAGAACCACCCATAAATGGGTTAGATATTCTAGGACTTACGTAACCTTCTGGTGGTCTGAAAGAACTTGTATCTGTAGTTGTATTAACTACATTTGTATTAAATTGTGAAGCAGTCCTAGCTTCAAAATCTGTTGTAGACTCACCAGGAGCAGGATTTACAGAATAAAAACCTTGTGTTGTATCTACTGTATTTGCACTAGGGATATTATCTACAAAACCTGTAGGTTGTACTGTCTGATTAGGTAAGACTGAAGATGTAAGGCTTGGTTGTTCTACTTCTCCGCCTTCTTGAAATTTTTTATTGTATTGTAAACCTACAAAAGATTCATCACCACCATCAAATGCTTTTCTTTTTTCAGCTACAAGACTGGTATTTTGATTAATATCGTACTTACCACCATAACTTTCTGGATTTACAAAAGCACTTGTATTTCCTCCTACATAAGATAATTGTTTATTACCAATATCTCCTGTAATTTGTCCATAAGGAGTATCCATACCTATTATTCCGTCAGGTCTAAATTTAATACTGTTATCACCTACTTGAACTTGTCTTCTAGGATCAATACTTACAAAACTATCTACAGTCTGTCCTCTACTAATATTAGGGGAAATTACAGAACCCATAGGAGGTATATCACCTATTCTACTTTGCCATTCTTCTATTCTTTTATCTCTAGTAGTTCCTTTTAAAGTAGCATGATAATTTATCCAAAAATCCATAGAACTTATTTTACCAGAAGACAAATCTGCCATACTAGTTTTAGGATTTTGTTGATGATTTATAAGATTAAAAACATCTTGATAGTCAGGGTCTAATGTAGAAAAGTCGTAATCTTTCTCTTTTAATCTTCTAATAGCTTCCTCATATGCACCATCTAAGTTAAAAGGTTTTGTTTTTTCATGCCAATTTTTATAGCGTGTTAAAGCTGTTTTAGCAGACTCAGGCTCATATTGATATTTACCTCTTGCTAACCCATCTTCTCTGTCACCCTGTTTTCTATCAGCAATATTACCAGATTCTATCCAAGCCATTTCATAAAATGCTTTTTTTATAGCATCTGTATCGTAGTCTCCTATTTGACTAAGTGCAATATCGTAGCTAGTTCGTATCATTCTTTCTGCTTGCCTCTGCTCTAACCCACTCCCTCAACTGGAGGAGTGTTGCCAGTAAAGCCGCCTTCCCCTGGAGTTGGCGTAGTTCCTGTTCCGACTGTGCCACCACCAACGCCTGATGGGTCATTTGGGTTTGCACCTGCAGGAACTCCTCCAGTGCCTCCCATTGGTCCTTGTTGTTCACCAGGGGCAGGAGCCTCTTCGCCAGTTGTTTGTCCATTGTTCAATCCTTTCAGCATTTCAGCAAATATTTGTGCTTCGTTCATGTCATTAACTAATTCGTCAGGGTCCATGTCCTGAGCTATAGCTAACTCTTTAATCAACGTAGGTAATTTAACGAAAGGAGCAAGCATAGGATTAGTTACTGTTTGTAGTAACATTGTTAACCTTTGCGATCTTACTTCTTTCTGCATTACAGACGATGTACCTTTAGGCTTGATCTCCAAATCACCCATTATGTCTTCTTCATCCTCTGAGAACTGCATATTCCACATGAACATGCTCTCTCCTAGAGGTCTTAGAAGGTGGTCATCTATGTTTTTGATTACGGTCTTAATACCTAAAGAGGCAGAACCCATCAACATAGATAATCCTGATGCAGTACGACCAGTACCAGTCACGCCTGTTTGTCCATGACTTATACTTGGTATACCAGTTTCTTCGTCAGCAAGTTGTCTTGCTTTATCATACATTTGTAAATTTTCTACAGCAGTGCTTGGAAACTTAATTCCTGTAATACCTGTACCAGGAGCACCTGACTGTCTTCTAAATATCTTTCCAGGATATATATCCATAGACTGTCCTGGAACCATCATGTTTTCGTCTACTTCAAAAATAAGATTACCTGCTAATGCTAAGTTATCAATAGCCATACGTACATGTCCATTCATAAGAAGCTGTGCGTCTTCCATATTTTCAGCTACACCTATACCAAAGAATCTATATGGGTTTTTTTCGTAAGGTACAACTTGATATGGTAATCTTTCTGGCACAAATGGGTTAAGAACTACTCTTAGTATTTCATTACCACAAATCCAAGCATTAATATGTACTTGATCTAGGTCAGATGTAGATTCTGGTATGTCTAATTGTATTTCTTTAGCCATTTTAGCATCTAAAACACCCCAATATTCCAATACTTCGTAACGACCTTCACTGTATGTAGGGTCATTATCGGCATATAAATCATGCTCAAAATACCTTTCTTCGTATTGTGTGCCCATATATAGTGATGCTTCTACAGCATCTTTGTCAAAAAATGGTCTATTAGCAAGGTCACGTAGCTGTGATCTGTTCATTCTATGACGTTCTACTACATATTCTGCATCATCTAGGCTTACAGCAGAAGGATCAGGATATAAATCCCAACAAGAAACAGCATTTAATCTAGGTACTAACTTGTCTTGTGGGTCATAGAATCTAGTACCATCGTCATCCTTAGACCATTTGTGTATTACTTTGTTGTGGTTAAACGGTCCTTTAACAATACCTGTGCCTAACAGACACTGTTCAAAGATACCTTTTCTGAGTTCAGAAACTGCTGAAGCATCTAGTAGTTGGTCATGGATTAGTTTTTCCATTTTACGAGCTGCTTCCTTAGCAGGAGATAGCTGTGGTTCTCCCATATTGGATGGTCCTGCAGCAAGATTAGCTTCAGCCATATCTTTTTCATATGGACCTAATTCTAATTCTTGTTGTTCTGGTTCTGTAGCTTCTAAAGCTCCTGCAGGTAAGTCTCTACCATCACCCTCATACCCATAAGGGTCTGTTTGTTGGTCTATTGGCGTTTCTAGGTGAACAAACTCTTCTATGCCTTCAGGCACAGGAGTAGGGTCTACAGCAATAGGAACTTTACCGTTAGAGAAAAGTATATCTACTAACTGCCCAAAAGCAGCAAGCACTTTTACTTTTGTTATCTTAACAGTAACTTTAGAACGTTCTGATTGCCTATAGTCTTCACTATCTTCTGAAGTTCCTCTATAGTTTTTGTAAGCACGTAACCAACGTTGTTCATCGGCTAAACGACCATCTTCTGCTTGTTTATACTTTGATCTTATGTAGCCTGCTAAACCAGACATTTCCTCATCGGTAATATCTTTCTGTTCGCCAGTGCCTATTAGTTCACCTATCTCAGCCATTTTAGTAGTCTTTTTGGTCAGCTAAAGCATTAAAGTTAGAATCTACTTGATTCTTGCCTGAAAGGCTTGCTTCGTTAACAGATGATTCTTCAGCATGGGAATACTTTGTTTTAACCCAACTTTCTAATTTTTCTCTAGAAAGTTTTGTTTCGTCTTCCATGCCAAGATCACCTTGTTTGTATTTACCGTATAGTGGCATCTTCTTCTCCTTTTGGTTGGTTAGTAAAATTTAAATTATTCATTTGATTTCTTATTTCTTCTGCTTTAGGGTCTCTAATAAATTTTTTAATTATTTTGCCCCCATATTCATCTTCTATTCTTTGTGCATCATCTCTTCTTCTTTGAACGGTAGCTTCTTTTTCAGGAAGAAATTTGCTTATCTCTTCATCTGACGTTCTTCTTGCAATATCTGGAGCAGCACCTGCTAATTCAGATTCACTTAATTCTTCCATTGTGCCTGCAAAAAAATCTGGGTCTCCTGTACCGAAAGCACTTGCTGCAATAAAACCTCTTCCTATATCTTTAGCTTTTTCTTTATAAACTTCTCCAGTAGTTACTTTTTTTTCAGGTGCTTTTGTTTTACTTATTAATTTAGCTGCTACTTCTGGTGATGATTTTTCTAAAAAAGTTCTTGTTTCTTTAGGGTCAGCACTAGGAGTAAACCCTAATTCGTCTGTTGGTAAAAGTTCTTTACCTAAAACATCTTCACCTAAAGTGCTCATATCAGCAAAATAACTTCTAGTTCCTAATTCTATGGCAGCCTCAAGACCAATAGCAGATGCTCTAGCACTAGTGCCATAAAAAGGAATTATAAAAGCTGCACCTTTTCCAAAACCTTTTAATGTAGTATTTAATAATTTTACATACTTGTGTTCATTTGTAGGCTTATATCCACCTTTTATAGTTTGTTTAAAATCTGCCTCTGTCGTATCTTCTACATCATCTATATCATTAAATATAACAGCAGACCTTTTTGCAGTTCGTTCTATTCCTTTTGCTACTACAATTTGATCTGGGTCAGGGTAAGCAGCCTGAAACACCTGATTAAAACCAGTGGATCGTATTTCAGGAACAAAAGGTGTAGATGTTCTTAAATCTACAGTACCATCTTTTTTAAATTTAATTTTTTCTTTTAGTGGAGTTTCTAAATCTCCATCTTTTAATAATTCTTGTTCAGAAAAAAATACTACATCATCTATGATACCCTGCTCATTAAAAAATTGTAAATAAGGTTCAAGTCTCATTCTGTTTAATACTTCTTCTGGATATATTCTTTTTAAGTTATCACTAACTTCAGGAAAAGCATTAGGGTTATCATTAATCACTGATTTAAGATAGTCTTTACTAATGTGACTAAAATCTTTATCATCACCTATAGGTTGAATAGATATAGCAATTCTATCTACTATTTCTCTTATATTTAAATCCCTACCTGAAAGATTAGAATATCCTACAGAAAATTTTTGACCTTGTTTAGTTTTTAAAAAATTATCTAAAGCATCCTCTATCATTACCTTTTGATATTTAAATCTTTCTGCACCTGAGTTAGCAACATTAGGAGGATATTGTAAATAATCTAATTGGTCCACTATTCTTTTTGTTAAATAATCAAATCTAGAAACTTCTTCTAAAGTAAGAAATATATCATTTACAACTTTTTTATCTAACTTTAATTCTGCACCTTTATTACCTAAAAATTTTGTTCCTGAGAATATTTCAGACAAACCTTTACTGTTATTATCCCAACTACTAGAATCCCAGTCTAACATGTCTCCTGCATTGTATTTATATATACCTGCTTCATCTAATAAATTACCTAACATTTTCTTAACATTATTATTATATCTATTAAAATCTAAAGCATCTATAGATTCTTCTACAGCTTTTGTTGCATTATTTTCATCTAGTATTATATTCTTTTTAATTTTTGTTTCAGATTCTCTATTATACATATCATCAATAGCATCTGTTTGTTTTTTATCAAATACTGCCTGAGCTATTGCAGCCTTGTTCCAATTACCCATCCTAGCTCTATCTATTTTTTCTTTTGTAGAGTAGTCTGGAAAATTTCCTATAGTAGGTTCTTGTGTACCTTTAGGTACTTTTATATCTAATTTATCAGAAGTTACACCTAATTCTATTTGTTTTAGCCTATCTACTTGATCGTCTACAGATAATATCTCTACACTAGGAGCAAATTTTTGATTAAAACTTTTACCTGATTGTTTGTATCTACTCGTTTTTGTAAACTTAGAAATCTCTTCGTCTGTTTTTAAATCTATTTGTTCGATATTCTGCTCTACTATTTTTTTATTTACAATTTCTTTTTTTCTATTTATTAATTTTATGTTTTCATCTATCTCTTTATGTTTTTGATAAGTTCTATCATATTCATAAAACTGTCTTTGAAAATCTAAATGAGTATCTAGTATGTCTGCTTGTTCAGGAAGTATGTCAAATTGTTTTATAATACTACTTCTAGGATTTAAAGCATCAGAAGCATAAAATACTTTCATTAAGTTATCCTTGTGACCTAGTATTTCTTGAACATATTTAGAATCAAGACCTGCTTGTATAGCCATAGTAGCCCAAGCCTTTCTAAATTTATGAGTTTTTTCTCTGTTCCATACTTTAATATCAAACAAGGCTTCACCGTTAGGTCCTCTTTTTTGTAATACTTTATCTAACCTACCTAAAACTACATTATCAGATACAGGTTTTGATATATCTGTAGGTGATGGAAACAACAAAGAATTAGGTTTTAGTTTTTTTAATTTTACTAATTCTATTAAGTCTTTCTTCATAGTTTTAGACATAGGTACTATTCTTTTCTTTTTACCTGAACCTCCCTCACCTTTGCCTCTTTCTATGTATATTAAGTTATTATCAAAATCTATTTCTTTTAATTTTAAAGAACTAAGATCACCTACTCTAGCTCCTGTATGTAATTGCATCTTCATTAAAAGATAATAATCATCTCCCATATTTTTTAGTTCATCTAAAACTGCATTGACACTTATAAAATCTCTGGCATTTTTTTTAGAAACACTTATCATATTCATGCCTGATTCAATTACATTAGATTTAGGCAAATTTTTTATGTTGTCTTGCATAGCTTTATATTGCTTTTTTTGCAAAGGAGCCCAATTACTTTGGTCTGAGTTAGACCATTTAATTGTTTCATATCCGTATGTTTTAGTTGCCATCTAGTATCCAAATATAGGGTCTTGCACCTCATACCTATCAAACTCTTTAGGTTTTCTAAACCTAGGATGATAGTATGGGCTGTTAACTAATCTTGTCATGCACATATATCTTAAAGCATCATAAGCATGATCTTCTGCTTTTGTATCTACATCCTCTGGATTTGTTTTACTTAGAGGTAGTGTAGGTAAAGTTCTTATCAACTGGCTACAGTGATTAAATATTCTAAGTCTAGGTTCTCCCATATCATTCGTGCCTAAACGTTTGTGCATCTCTATCTTACCTGCCAGTCTGTCTCTATTAGAAGCCATCCATCTTAGGTTAAACCTATTCATGGACTCTGCTATACTTAAACCATGTCCTGTTCTACTAAAACATGATTCGTCTAATACTGCTGTTTGCATAGTAGGATCATCATACTCTAATTCCATAATCCTTTCTGCTAACCCTTCTCCTGTGTAACCTTTTCCGTAAAGCTCTCTATATATCCATAGATTACCGTCATAATCGACAGCACCCCATAAAACACAAGAAGGACTAGAGTAACCGTAGTCTGCAGCCCTAATACGAGCCCAAGACCTAGGAATCTCAAAGGGGTCAACAACATGTACTGAACGATCAAACTCAGCAAACGCTGCACCATCTGTAACATCCCAGTCTCCATCTAATAATCTTCTTCTCTCTACTTCTGGTAGAGAATACAGCATAGCCTCATATTCCCCTGAAGCTATAAGGTAGGGGTTATCCGTTAGTCTTGCAGGGATGAATCTTCTTTGGAAGAGGGGCTTTCCTGCTTTTTCTTGGGCTGAGGCTCCGTATCTGAGGATAGTACCTGATTCAACATCTTTAGCCCAAAAAGGCGTATTTGGCTCGGCAGCATCAATATACATCTTTTTAACCCACCAACCGCCCATTCCACCTGGGTTAGCTGTGCAACGCATGTACGGTATAATGCTTTGATCCGTAGTACGGAGTCTTGAACGAAGGTACTCCCATACGTAAGGAGTTGGGTAATGCGTGATTTCATCGATTGCAATCCAGTTAAAACTTTGTCCTTGATATCTTGTAACATCTGTATCTCTATCTAAATATGAAAATAAAATCGTAGCCCCTGATGGGAATACCCAAGTCGATTTACTTTCTCTAAATATGGCTTCTGGGAAAGCCTTCTTATATAATTGCCTACTTTTGTCTATAAGCTCTGTTAGTTCGCCCAATGTCCTTCTAAGAAGCAATCCTCTATGATTAGGATTGTGGGCATATCTTAACGCATCTGCAAGTAGGGCATATGATTTACCTCCACCTGCTGCACCACCATAAAGAACATCACGTTCAGGTGCTGCTAGGAACTCCATCTGTGGACCTGGGTTCGGTTTGAAGGCTACTTCCTGTTCTGCAACAAGCTCTTTCACTGCTGCAGGAGCATCTGCAAGCACATCCTCTGTCATTGCAGCTTTCCCTTGTATCGCCTTGTCCAAGTGTTTGAACTTCTCTATCTTCTCTTTTTTTAATTGTTTTTGCCTCGATAGTTGGTTCTTATGTTTCTTAATCTTCTTATCTCTATACCGCAACTGGGCTAGAGCAGCTCTACGAGCCTTTTCCTTAGCTGATAATCTATATCGACCTTTCTCTCCTTCTTTGAGTTTAGGTCTTCCTTTTTTCTTAGGTGTTTCCAAGTGCTTCAGCCTCTGCATCTGATAAATCTAACTCTTCTGCTTTTTTTGCAGGTAACAAAACAACAGCATGTAAGTGTTTGTTTTCTGTTACTACTTCTTGTCGTTTAGATATACCACATCTATCAAGTATGTCAGTTGCTGCTTCAAACCTAAGTTTCTGTCTAGCTATTGGTTCTTCTGTTGTTCCTGATAAAGCATCCTTTATCTGTCCTACTGCATTGGCTGTTGTCGTTGCTAACAACTCTTTTGCTCTGTCTATAATGTGAGGTCGCATAGCTTTCGATACTGAAGACCTTGAGGACTCCGAATAGCCTGCTTGCAATAGACTTTGGGTGATATTCCCAAAGGTTTTTTCTCCTTCCGCAAAGTATGCGTCAAGAAAATCTTGTTGTTTCTCTGTTAATTCTTGTGATTTTTTACGTTGTGGTGCTAACATTATCTTGGATATACCTTACCGCCATTAGCGTATCTTTTGTTTTGTGATATGTATTTCATAACTCCACCTTCTCTTGCAAAGGTTTTAACATTAGTAGGTTTACCTCCTACTCCTTGTGCTTTTGATCTTTTACGTTTTACAGCACTAGCCCTTTGGCTTTTAGACATTCTATTTGCCTGTGCTCTAGGAACACATTTAGGGTATTTTCTTTTAGAGCTTTTAGCAGACTTTCTACCGCAGGGTTGAAACTTACCGTCTTTCTTTTTGGCTCCTATATCTACCCAATCGCCTTTCGGTCCTTTGCCAAACCATTCTTTTAGGCTCACTTATAGCCTCCGCCACGTTTTTTGTATGTACGGACTAGCCATGCATTAGCATATGCTGAAGGGTAGACTTTAAATTTTCTTTTAGCTGCTGCTTTTACAGAAGCATATAGTTTAGGATTTGTAGGTGTAGGACCCTTCTTCTTTGTTTTTTTCTTTTTAGCTGCCATTAGTTGTACCTACCTATCAAATATTCTACACCTCTATAAGAACCTGGTCTGTAACTAACTTTCGTTCTTGTTCTATTAAGCTTGTATTCAATACCTCTATATCTTTTTTGAAGACCTTTTCTTATATCTATTAGAGGATATTTAATAGTTTTTAAGTTTGTTTTATGTACTCTTTCCATAGCAATCTCCTTTATATATTAACAATAAAATGTATAGTATGTGCTAAACCGACAGTAAAAAGTATACCTATCGCTACTTGAATAATGCCTATTATAACTTTCATTTAGCATTTCCATCTTCTTCTCGCTTGCCTAATACGTGAATTAGGATTGTTTCTTGTTTTAGCAGAACTTCTTTTCAGTTGTCCCAGTGATCTTGCACAGTAAGACTTACGTCTTTTTGCTGCCTTACTGCCTTTCTTTACTTTGCCAGTTACGGCTGTCTTCAGTTTAGAACCAGGGTTTGCCTTTCTGTAGGCTTTTACACCCTTGGCTGTCATACCTGCACCTTTCTTAGTAGGTCGGTAATTAGCACCCTTACCTTTCGTAGTCTTAGGTATGGACTTGGCTTTCTTTCTAGCCATTACATAGTTCCCATAGGTTTCCTTGGGTTAGGCATGTTGGCACTTCCACCATACTTTTTGTTTTCAGATGTATAGTTTTTCATTTTGCCACCGTAAGACATTTTCTTTCTAGTCTTACATACGTTGCCGCCATGTCCTAAGTTCATAGGATCAAAACCCATTTTCTTCACTACATCAGGTCTTTCTTTTGCTAAAGCTTTTAATCCTGCTTTAGTTTTACCGCCTTTTTTCATCATTGGCTTTTTCTTTTCCATCATACCACCATACATCATTTCTTCTTTTTTCATTTTACCACCGTACATAGCCTTAGCTGTTTTGGCTGCATCAGCAAAGTTCTGTTCAGTAGGTGCACCTTTGTCACCTTTCTTTCTCATCTTTCTGCCGCTTTTTCTTTTTTTGTTTATGTTTTCGTATAATGACATTATATATTTCCTTTTCTTGGGTATACTTTACCGCCATTGGCATATTTTTGATTCATGGATGCGTACATTTTTCCGCCACCCATCATGCCTTTTTTCTTTTTCTTTTTCATCATACCAGCTCCGCCACCATACATCATGTCTTCGTTATGGGCTTTGCCACCATGTTTCATATCTTTATGAGGTTTACCACCATGTTTCATTTTTTTGTGAGCTTTACCACCATGTTTCATTCGCAAACTGTCAGCAGCTTTTCTTACTCTTGCCATATCTACACCTTTGGCTCCTCGTTTATCTTTTTCTTCTAACTCCTTTGCTTTTAATCTGCGAAGGTCTTCCATCATTTGGTTTATTTGTGCTCTAGTTCCACCTTTTGCTGCTTTACCTATTTCTTTTGCCACTTCTATATCTCCTAGTTGTTTATTATTGATTAATTGCCTACAGAAGGGTGGGGAGAGGTAGAGAAAAACGTTGCATCTTCCTATGGCTTGCAAGCTCTTGATGGGTTACATATACTACCTCTCAAGGTAACCCCCTTCATGTACCCTATTATAGAACCAATGTTGCATTTTGTCAACACAAAAAAAAAATTTTACTTGACAGTATGAATATTTGTATGTACAATGGACTTAACCCTCCTGGGGTTAATACTATATATAGGTAGGCTTTTAATCTCCCCCTGTTTCTGACTGGGGGTTTTTTTTATGTCCTATATAAAGGTAGGCAAAACTTATTGCGACTCATTCTCAACTAACTAAAAATTAGAAAAAATCTGGCATCTGTGTATACGTAGGTGTGGGTGGGGGGTAGTGTCGCTTGCGTGCCCCACAATGGCTGTAATTAGCCACTTTACCTGATGCTTAATTAATCTTTTAATTAATCACATAGTCTTCCTTTTTTAAACCTTGCACAATTCCACCAATAAAAGCACCTAGAAAAAACAACCAATACATCATTACCATTAATCAAATACATTTCGCATACATACACGCCATTAAAGAACATTCTGACAAATCAATTTGATATTATTTAGGGTCAATGGGGAGGGGGTGGGCGTGTCCTTTTTAACTGCAATAAAGGGGGTACTGGGCATAAGTTCTTATAAGTTCAATAGGTTAGAGATTATTCAAGGCAAAGAAAAACCCCCCTTAAATTAATAAGAGGGGCTAGGGAGGTATTCTTAAAAGTAGGCGTTTATTTTACCAGTTTGTACTTGATAACCCTGTTAAATGGTTTATCACAATCAGAGGACAGCAAGCCATTGTCTTTGGCAATAGCGTATTTTTTATTGGTATACCTTAAACCATCCTGTATTCTTAAAAGCTGGTCTTTCTCTTCATCTGTGAAATATTCGAAGTCATTGCAATCTTCCAAAGCACCATACACCGCAAGTAATTCCTTAACTGTCATATTCTCAATTTTACGCCTGTTGAAGTTATCACAATAAGCAAAGGCGGAATGCAAAGAAGATATTGCTTCGTCAAGAGATTCGCACCTTGTAGGTGATATGCCTAAATTCCTGTAAAGATATCTAGAAAATAAGGTTTCTGTATAAGTATCAAATTCGAGTTTGTTAAATTGTACCATGTTTTTCTCCTGTAATTGGTTTATAAATTCAAGTTAGTTTGATTTGTTTAGTAGGTCAAGAAAAAACCCCCTAAGAAATTAATCAAAGGGGGTTACAGGGAGAAGTCCTCAAGGTAGGCAATTAGTCGTCTTGCTTGCCTTGTTTTTTTCTGTGCAAGCTTTCAGCGTATGCCTTCACCTTATCAAAGTCTTCATTTGATAGCTTGTCATTATCTGCTTTTATCTCTTTGTCCAGTTCCATTAGTAAGCTAGAAACATGGTCAGTAACATTAAAAGAAAGTTCATTAAATACACCCATTAAGGCAACCTTAGAGGGAATCTGTAAATCGATAAAGTTTTTATCCATCCAACTTTGCAAGTCAATTATAATTTGAGATATTTTGTCTTGCACTTGCTTTTCTTCTTTTGTCTGTGGTCTAGTCCGTACATCAGTCATGTTTTACTCCTGTTAAGTTATCAATCATAAAGTCAGTTTTTGCCTTGATACTTTGAAGGTCTTCAACTGCACTTTTTGTTGTGCTGTGATTTTCCATAATTGATTTACCGATACATTGTAGGCGGTTTTGAATTGTCATTGTATATAATTTCAATTCGTTTATCTGTTCTAAAGTCATCTATCTCACTCCTATTGTTTTAAAAATCAAATATGAATCCCAACAGGACTATAACGAAAATTACTATTACAGCCCTGTAAATGCCTGAGATTAATTCCAACATCTGATTAGCTTGACAGCTCGGTAAATAAAGGACTAGCAATAGCTTTTAATACTCGACCTTCTCGTCTTAGTCTAGTCTCGTGTACTTTACCTTTCTTCTGGGTCATGGTTTTTATCTGTCCTTCTTCTGTTTCGTAGCTGTCCAGAGAAGTCCCAGCATGCGTGGACCAATTTGTTAAGGCATTATAGAGGGTATAGAGATTTCTGGACATACCAGTCTTCAATTCCTCTTCCCATTTATGAATTAAAAAGCCGAGCTCTTTTTGGTTGTACTGCTTAGCTATGTCCTCATCGTGGTCAATGGTTTCCTGTAGGCTCTTAATGTCTGATAGCTTCTTTTTACAAAGAACCTCTTTGAAAAATTCTATTACTTGTCCATCAGTTACTTTTGTATTTAACCAAGCTCGGAAGACATCGCCTTGATTTGCAAAGTTAGAAACAGCGTTTTTAATCTTACTTACTTCCTGTTTATAATCGAAACCTGAGGTGTGTTTTTTCATGGCGTAATATTGTCTTTCGCCACCAAATACCATTGAGTTTCTGCAATAGTCCCTGTAGGCACCAGTGAATACTTGAAATTTCCATGAAGAATTGGTTGAGTTCAATACATCAATTCTCATACACAATTCGCCAGTCCCTTCAATGTCTACAGTATGGTCAAGAAGGTGAATAGTTCTAATTGCTTTGGTATCCTCTTCATATGTTCGGTCTTCAATATGAACCCTCGCTGTTGATATGTCCTCACATTCTACTAATTGGGTTGTTACCTCTTCAAACAGTGGCAAGTGGTCAACTAGCTTATAGTCTTTAGAGGGTAGACTAACAAAAGAAAATTTTTGTTCGCTTCCTTCATCTCTAAAAATACCCTTCCTTCCCTTTACCTCTTCAAATCTTTTAAGGTAGGGATTAAAAGAAAATACAGCACCTTCCGAAAATTTACTTTTAAATATAGAATGGTCATTTATATCGCTGTGCATTTTAAATTGAGAGTCCCAGTCAGTCCTTAAAATTTCTTGACTGCTCTCTTGGTTGGGATTGTGTAGGTCAACTTCTGTTGTCCCATGCTGTGGGGTTGGGTTTGTAAAGTCCTCAATGTCTGTCTGGACTGGGTTTTCTAAAATATCATTTTCCATGATTTTTTCCTTATGTAATAAAAGAGAGAAATTCTCTTTTTTCTGATTATTACTTTCAGAGTGTTCGTTTTCGTAGTCAAGGATTAATGTTTAAAAAATCCAATTATTGTTTTTCTTTTGTTATGTGAGCAAAGTTTACAATCTAAACATTTTATATTGTGGGTTTGTTCTGGGCATATTGTAATATGTTTACCTTGTGGAGTTTTTATATCTGACGGATTGGCTGACAATTTCTCAAATTGTTTTTTTGTAAATGGTAAAACAACAGTTGTAGGGATTTTGGTATCTGACAAAATGTCGGCTTGCTCAAGTGTGTCGGCTGACAAATTAATAGTAAAACCTTTATTATTTGCATATCTAATTAAATTAAGATTATGTTCTGACAATTTTCTTTTCTTACCTGACAAGATTGTGTGGTGGTGCGTGTAACAAATAACCTTACCGCCCCTATTTGCTTTTACAAGTTGTTTTAATTTTTTAGAGTCAATCTTGTTTTTCTTAGTTGACAAATCACCGACTACATTGTGTCGCCATAATCCCTGCCTGTTATGTTTTCTAAAATAAGAAACTTGTTTTACAAATTCTGACCAGTTGTCATTATTATCTTCGCTGTAACGATTCCAATGTAGGCGAATAGGGAAGTTGTCTCCATAGCAACCATTATTTTTTAATGTACAAGAAGAGGGGCAAGTCTGTCTCGGACTGTAAGAAGTGGGCATTGCTCCAACCTTCTTTGATTGTGTATTGGTTACGAATTTATAAGTCATTCTCAAGTAATTCTTCAAGATTTTCAATAAAAAATTCTGTTCTGTTTAAATCAATTTCTTTTTTATCTATTAAATCTTCAATTTGTCTATATGCACTTTCTTCTAAACAGTCCTCCTTTTCACTAAATTTTATATCTATATTTTTTAAAGTAATATTAATATTAATATCCATTATTTTTTTTCTCCTATACATCCCTTTATATATTACAGATAAAACCTTGTCAAATATATTTTTTATTTTTCTAATTCCTCCAATCTTTTCTGTATCTCTGGGATATCTTTATCTGAGATATACTCCCATAAGATATCAGATTTTTTCTGATGATAATCTTTTGCTGACAAAGGTTTTTCATTTTTAGGGTCAAATGACATATCATACACTCCCATTTTTCTTACCTGACAAAATAGCATCTTGTGTGTACATATCACCACATTTGACAAAAGCTGTTTTTCTGATGACAAAACTTCTGTAGTGCTTGGCTGACAAATCATATGCAGTAAAGGTGTAATCCTTAGCTGTACTTTCGCCACCCTTTAAATGTTTCTTGACATTTAAATGTAAACTTCCATAGTTTTCGTACCTACCTTTACTCTGTGAATAATACCTGACACTGAAGAAACAATCTCCTACAATGTCTCTTAAGTTTTTTTTAAACCTTTTGTTTACATCATCAACCATATTAAAAAGCCTCCTATAATAATAACTATAACTCTATATACCATGACAATTAATTCCATGTCAACCTCTATTTTCTTTTATACCATTTTCTGGTTACTTCATCAAAGTAAATGTTTTCTAAATTTACTCTTTGAGGTCTATGCGAATACCTTTTACCTTTCGATTTTTTCTTACCTTCGATAAGTCTTTTTGCCATTCTTTGCTCTCCCATCTTTCGTAGCTACGAAGCCACTGTTTTGTTTTTGTGTTTACTTTACCTTTTACCATTTTGTTCTGTCTTTAAAAATATATAAATTACAAGTAAGGCTGTAAACAAAAGTATAAACGAACAACTCCAACCAAACATTAAAGATGCTGTTACTAAATCCATTACGGCAACCTTCTTACAAACTCTGCCTGTTCATCTAAGGCTACTCTTCTTCTTGACAACTCCTTTGCTATCCTATCTAACAAAGCAATTATATCTTCTCTAAGACTTGCAGTGCCACCACCCCTTTGCAATCTAAGAAGGGCATGGAGTTCATGCTGTGCAAACTCATACTCTTCTGTAAGAGTTCCTATCCTAATTAGTTTTTCGTACTTGCTTAAATCTATACTCATCATATCTCTCCTTTAAGTTTGACAACAGACAAGGAGAAAAAAATAATGGGAAAAACCTTGTCTGCTGTCTGGCAAGTAGAAGGGGACTGATAACCTCTTGCTCACGAGATTGAATCGCCCCTACTACTCTATTGGCTTACGAAGGACTGGTCTGCGTTTAAGTTTACCTTCGCTATTTAACTACGCCTTTAACTAGTATTACCTTTTCGTAGCACCAAATTCTTACATGCGAAAGAAGGCTATTGTTTGGGACACAATTTAATGGCTTTCCCTTTTCCTCCTGTAATTCTACAGGACTGCTATGCCAACCTTCTTTCTGTCCGAAAGGCTAATAGGCTCTATAGTATTATCTTTCACCGACCATTCACCTTCGTATTCTTTTTATCGGCTATGATAATTAACAGTTCATATTTAAAGCAACTCCGTGAATTAGTCGCTACCGATAATTCTTTATAACTTGGCATTGATAGGTAATCTTTTGGGGAATACTTTTAATGGGTTTTCTCCTTTGTTTAAGGGTTACACCACAGACTTTCACTGCCTTTCCCAACCAAGTTAATTCTTTTTTACTCCTTATTTTTCCTAAGTTCATTTAAAAACGTTACTATCACATCAATGTCTGCTACTCTATACTCTAGTTCAGTTAATGCTTTCTCAATGTGATTTACTCTAGCATTAAGTGATTCGATTTCTCTGTCAACACCTAAAATATTTTTTATTTTTCTAATCATCTATTCTTTTTTTATTATATTGTCCCAGTGTGTCTGTTACCAATTCTTCATAATCATGTGATGTGTTTGAAAAATTTCTTAGTCTAGCTAAAACTTCTGTTCTATAAAAACCTCTGTTAATTGCATTATCACCAAAAGCTATCTCAAATGCCTGTTCAATAAATTCTTTATCTGACATACCATATTCCCATTGCTCCTTAAATAAATCTACTTGTTCTTTACTAATGTCTGTCATTTTTCTTCTCCTTTAACTTTTTACTGGCTTTAATCTCGGCAATTACAAGAATATTTAGATTATAAACTTAGGGATAATAAAACTCTGCCTTTTTCACCTACCAATAACTATTAACTATAACCCCTATAAAACTTACATTTCTTATTGTCAAGTAATTTTTTATTTTTTATTTATTGACTATAAGTAGATTAGTATTAGTATATTAAATACTCCCTTAATAATGTTATAATTTTTATGTAGACTAAAGTCTATTTTAAGGGTGTTCGTTTTTATGTCAAGGAGGAAAGTATGAAAATAAATTTATTTAATTTTATGATGATAAATTATATATTACAATTATCCATAGTTCTGATAGTTGCTTTACTGAAAGGCTGACAAAATGTCTGCTGACAAAAAGGTGATATTATGGTTGACAAACAAAATTGAAAAGTTATACTGACAAACTTGATATTTGCTTTGTACTGTCTGACAGTAGGCATTGACATACAGTTGGTGCACTCTAAATTTAACAAGCGAGGCAAGATTAAGTTGCAGGTAACTTCGGAGATAGATAATGATTACATGGGATAGATTGAATGGTGCCATTATAGGAATAGGTGGTCGCTGTGGCATGGAAGAAGTATTTGTTTATAGCTATGACAAAATTCTTGATATTCTAATGAAAGAAGATGGGATGACAGAAAAAGAAGCTATTCACTATATTGAATTTACTATTGCAAGTTCATATATTGGAGAGCTGACACCTATCCTTGTACGCAGTCTTAACGAAACAGAAAAATTTATTGTTGACAAACAAACCGAATCAGTATTTACTGACAAAAAGGTTGACGATAAGGAGATAAATTGATGTGGGCAAATTTAAGCAAGTAGATGTTATGATACAAGACATTGTTTTACAATTAGCACCACCACCTTCTGACGTAGCGTTACGCATGGACTGTCCTGCATGTAACCACAAGAACACATTGTCCATAATGAACAACAATGGAACAATTCTTTACCACTGCTTCTCTGCTTCATGTAATGTGAAGGGCAGAGTATCTGACAGAAAAGAATTAAAGTTCACAAGGCATGAACAATTACCTCCTAAGGCTGTTCCCCTTGACTCACGTAGTTTTGTGCCCCTAGGTAGAAACCAAAAGGCTCTTGACATGGTGGTCAAGCGGAACAGTTATGAGGCTTACCAACACGCAAGGGCTGACATACGCTATGATGTACGCCAAGACAGAGTTGTCTTTATGGTATATAAGGATGGCAAAACTGTTGACGCTGTAGGTAGGAAATTAAACGAAGATGACAATAGACCTAAATGGTTTCGTTATGCACGAAGCCGACACCCATTTGTTTGTAGGGCAAAAACTGACACTGACATAGCATTTCTAGTAGAGGATTGTTTTTCTGCCTGTGCTGTGTCGCAAGTGTACCATGGTATTGCACTAATGGGCACTAATCTTCCAAATGAATACTTGACAACTCTTAAATCTTACAGTAAAATAGTAGTAGCATTAGATAGAGATGCCTCCAAAAAAGCTATTGAGCTGACCAAACAACTCAAGTTGTATGTGCCTTCTACCCTCGTTTTTCTGGAAAAAGATATTAAGAATATGGAATTAACAGAAATACAGGAGTTAATATGAAACCGCATACTGCACCGACAAAAAAATTTGACAGACAACTATTTAATGCAAATGATCCTCAGACAAGAGAGTCTGCAAAAAAATTATTACCACCAAAATTAAAAGAAATATTAGGACTAGATGAAGAGCCTGTCTTAGAAGACAATCCTAAGGCGTATGGTATTGACCTTCTATGTGAAAAACATAATCTCAGTGTAGAGGTAGAAACAAAACATGGATGGGGCTCTGGTAAATTTCAGTGGAGTGATATGCATATCCCAAGAAGAAAGTTTAGGTACACAGAAATTGACGGTGATGTCTTTTTTGTAGTGTTTAATACTGACAGAACACAGGCAGGTATAATGACAAAAGACTCTGTTAAAAAACAAAGAGTAGTTAATAAATTCAATAGGTTATCGAGATTACATGAGGATTATATCTCTGTACCTGTTGAGGAAATTATATGGGTTTAGGAGATACCAATGCAACAAGTAGAGTTACCGTCAGATTATCAAAAGTTTATACACCAGTCACGTTACGCTAGGTGGAAAGAGGATGAAGGAAGAAGAGAGACGTGGGAGGAGACAGTATCAAGATATTTTGATTTTATGTCTGACCATCTTATTGACAATTTTAACTATGAGATACCTGACAGCATAAGAGAAAGAATAGAAAACAGAATTCTTAATCTGGATATTATGCCTTCCATGAGAGCACTGATGACAGCAGGCGTTGCATTAGAGAGATGCAATGTTGCAGGCTACAACTGTTCTTATCTACCAGTTGACAACCTAAGATCATTTGACGAATGTCTCTACATACTTATGTGTGGCACAGGTGTAGGTTTTTCTGTTGAGACTAAGTACACAGCACAACTACCCATAGTAAATGAGGCACTGCATGACTCTGACACTGTGGTAGTGGTGTCTGACTCTAAAGAAGGTTGGGCTAAGGGTTATAAAGAACTGATATCACTACTATACTCTGGACAAATTCCTAAGTGGGACTTGTCTCGCCTACGCCCTGCAGGTGCTAGATTAAAAACCTTTGGTGGTAGATCATCTGGTCCAGAACCTCTTGACGATTTGTTTAGATTTACTGTAGATATTTTTAAGAAATCTGCAGGTAGGCGTTTAAAGTCTATAGAGTGCCACGACATTATGTGTAAGATAGGCTCTGTGGTAGTGGTAGGAGGAGTAAGAAGATCGGCTCTAATAAGCCTATCCGACCTTGAGGATCAAGAGATGTCATTGGCTAAGTCTGGTGAGTGGTGGAATGACGAAGGGCAAAGGGCTCTTGCAAACAACTCTGTATGCTATCAAGACACACCTCCTGTAGGAATTTTTATGAGAGAGTGGCTAAACCTATACAATTCTAAGTCTGGTGAAAGAGGTATATTTAGTAGAGATGCTTCTGTTAGGCAGGCAGAAAAGAATGGTAGGAGAGACTCTAGGTATGAGTTTGGAACTAACCCATGCTCTGAGATTATACTCAGACCACATCAATTTTGCAACTTAACAGAAGTTGTAGTTAGAGCAGACGATGATATTGAAAGGTTAGCTAAGAAAGTAGAAGATGCTACCATACTTGGCACAATACAATCTACACTTACAGATTTTAAGTATCTACGAAAAGTTTGGCAAAACAATACAGAGGAAGAAAGACTTCTCGGTGTTTCGCTTACAGGCATATTAGATAATCCTAGATTAGGAAAGGCAGATGACCTGAAGAGGTTGAGACAACAGGCTGTAGATACTAATTTAGGATTAGCAGAACAACTAGGCATACCACAGTCAACTGCTATTACTTGTGTAAAACCCTCAGGCACAGTTTCACAACTTGTAGACTCTGCTTCTGGTATACATGCAAGGCACTCAGCATATTATATAAGAACAGTTAGAGGTGACAAGAAAGACCCACTATCTCAGTTTCTTATTGACCAAGGTATACCGCATGAGGATGACCTTATGCAACCAGAGAACACTGTGGTCTTTTCATTCCCTATGAAGTCCCCTACCAAGGCAGTACTTAGAGAAGACCTCAGTGCCATTACTCAGCTAGAAAACTGGAAAAACTACCAAGAGCATTGGTGTGAACATAAACCCTCAGTTACTATATCTGTAAAAGAAGATGAATGGTTTGAGGTGGGTTCTTGGGTGTACAATAACTTTAAAGATGTAGCAGGTGTTTCATTTCTGCCACACTCTGACCATACGTACAAACAGGCACCATATCAAGATATAACTAAGGAAGAGTATGATGCCTTAAGTAAGAAAATGCCACGAAATGTCGATTGGACATTATTATCAAACTACGAAAGAGAGGACAATACAACAGGCACACAAGAGTTGGCATGTAACGCAGGTGCTTGTGAGATTGTAGACATAACATGATATCATTATTAGGCTCCGTTCTCGGCTTTGGAACTTCTTTTCTCCCCTCGGTGTTGGGATTCTTTGAAAAGAAACAAGCCAATAAACAAGAACTTTTGATGCTAGAGGCGAAAGCTAAGTACGCATCAGAACTAAGTAAACTAAAATTAAAAGAACTAGATGCAGAAGCAGACATAGAAGAAGTAAAAGGTTTGTACAAACATGCTGAGTCATTAGCCCAGTCAAACAAATCTACATTTGTATCTGCTTTACAAGCATCAGTACGACCAGTTATAACGTATGCTTTCTTCGCTATATTTGCATTTGTTAAAATTACCTATGTGATAATGGCAGTGCAAGAGGGAAGAGATGTATTACCTGCTATATTAGATGCATGGGATGAGGAAAGTCAAACTATCTTTGCCGCTATAATTAGCTTTTGGTTTGGAAATCGTTTATTCAAAGCAAGGAGTAAATAATGCCTACAAATTTTTCAACTGCACCTGAAGGAGAAATGACACCGTTGTTTCCTTTTGGACCAATGATGTTTTATGCAAAAATGCCTATGAGTATGGTTAGGCAACTAAATAAATATGCAAACAAAACTATAAAAAATACTGAAAAATCTAAAAAATTAGACCACTCAGATCAACTTGTAGGTAAGTTAAAACAAGAATTTTTAATAGAGCCCAAAGAATTAGAAAAACACCAAGAGTTTTTTAGTAATGTGATAGGTAGATATCTTGATACAGATTTAAGCAGAAATTTTAGAACTTTAAAAGAAAATACAGGATATGGAATAACTTATAAATCAGCATGGATAGTTAGGCAGTTTGCAGGTGAGTACAATCCTGCACATGTTCATACAAGCTGCCAAATGTCTTGTGTAGGTTATTTAAAATTACCAGAAAAAATAGAAGAAGAATGGGAAGAAGATTACAAAGATCACTACCCTGCAAACGGTCACATAGAATTTTTACATGGCTCTTCAGGTAAAATGCATTTACATACATTATTAATAAAACCTACTGTAGGAGATTTTTTTCTTTTTCCTTCTGATCTTATACACATGGTCTATCCTTTTAAAAGTGATGGTGAGAGAAGATCGTTTAGTATGAACATTGATTTAACACAACATGAAATAGGAGAAGATGGAAAACCTGTGATAATATCTGAAAAAAAAGAAGGTCATATTGCTAGTGGATTTAAACTTGCATAATTAAAATAAATATAATATAACACTCTAACCTTTTTAGGAGAACAATATGGAGTCACAAATAATATCCCTACTTTTAAGTAGAGAAAACTTTGATAAGGCAAAAGCTCTTGTCACAAAAGATATGTTTGATAAAAAATATAAAACTATCTTTGATGCAGTAATGCATTATCATACTAAGTATGAAGGTGATCTATCGAAAGATAATCTTTTTATAGTGCACAAAAATTTATATCCTGCCATGCCAGACTCTACTAGAGAATTAGTAGAAGATGCAATAAAAGATATACCAGAAGACATAGAGGGTGATCCTCAGTTTGTAATGGATACCCTTACAGAGTTTTGGCGTAGAGAGATGGCAAGGAAGGTAGGCGAAACAGCTATCGATATATGGAATGGCGATTCAGCTAACTTTGGTGATCTACGAATGATGATTGACCAAATAATAAATCAAGATTCGGCTACTGGTATCCTGTCTATGCAAAGGGAAGAGACAGATGTTGAAGAATTGTTTCAAGACTTTGAGGCAGACCCAGATTTCCCTTTTCCAATAATAACATTATCTGATGAGGTAGCAGGTACATACCGAGGCAACCTTGGCATTATCTTTGCTAGACCTGAAAGTGGTAAGTCATCTTTCTGTGCTTTCTTAGCTGCAGAAGCAATACGCAAAGGCAGCACTGTTGGATACATAATGAATGAAGAGACAGCCAAGAGAATGAAGTCAAGAGTTCTAACTGCCTACTTCAATGTACACAAAGAAACTTACATGCAAGAGATAGAAACTATAAAAGAAGTTTACAAAAATGAAATAGAAGATAGACTTTTTATTATGGATTCTGTAGGCTCAGACATATCAGAGATAGACCAGTTTGCAAAATTAAATAAAATTGACGTGCTGTTTGTAGATCAGTTAGATAAGGTGAAGGTAGGTGGTGAGTTCAGTAGAGGTGATGAAAGATTGAAAGAGCTTTACGTAAATGCAAGAGAGATAGCCAAAAGAAACAACTGCATGGTGTGGGCTGTGTCTCAGGCAAGTTATGACGCACACAATCGTCAGTTCTTAGACTTTGCTATGCTTGATGGTTCTAAGACTGGCAAGGCAGGTGAGGCTGATATAATTATAGGCATAGGAAAAAATCCTGGTGAGGATGATGATACTAGGTTCTTATGTGTTTCTAAAAATAAAATCTCAGGGTGGCATGGTCACGTAGTTTGTGAGATAGACAAACTTACTGGGAGGTATTACGAATGATTTTAACATTAGATGTAGAAACTACTTTTATAAAAACAGACAAGGGTTCTGATCCGTCACCTTACACTAGAGGTAATCAGTTGGTGTCTGTAGGTTTTAAAGAAGATGATAATCCTGTACAGTATGTATGGTTCTATCACTCAAAGAAAGACCCTACACCAAACAACATGAAGATAGTACAAGACGCACTAGACAGAGCAGACGTACTGTTAGGTCACAATATAAAATTTGATTTGCAATGGCTTTTTGCATCTGGCTTTACATATGATGGTGCTGTATATGATACTATGGTGTTTGATTATGTGTGGGCTAGGGGTGTTAAGGTACCTCTTAGCTTAGATGAATGTTGCCGTAGGCATAGAACGCCAACTAAGAAAAAGAAAGAAATCTTAGAAAACTACTTGAAAGAAGGTATAGGATTTGATATAATACCTGCAGACATAGTAGAAGAATATGGAATAGCTGATGTACAGTCTACTTATGAAGTAGCTGTTAGTCAATCTAAACAAGAAGGAAAGAGCATTGAGCAGATTGCAGCCCACATTGTACCTGTCTTTTGAGGTAACAAAAGTTTTAGCAGGTATGGAAAGAGATGGCATTAAGATTGATCGCCAAGCACTAAACCTTGTTAAGGATGAATACACAAAAGAGTTAGAAGAACTTGGTATATTTTTAAACAAAGAAGTATCTAGAGTTATGGGCGATACTCCTATAAATTTATCTAGCCCAGACGATAGGTCTAAGTTATTATTTTCTAGGTCAGTCAATAATAAAAAGACTTGGACAAATGTTTTTAATTTAGGTTACGAAGTTAGAGGTAACACAAAGAAACCAAAACGTAGAGCCTACATGACTGATGCACAGTTTAAGAGGGCAGTTGTAAACAACACTACAGTGCAATACAGAACAGAAGCTACCAGATGTAACTCTTGCAAAGGTTATGGCAAAGTAGCTAAGAAAAGAAAAGATGGTTCTTGGGGCACTGCTAGATATATCTGTAAGTCCTGTTCAGGCACTGGTATACAATATATACCTACAGGACAGGTAGCAGGATTTAAGTTAGTACCTTTAGATACAAAAGCATGTAGTAGTGCAGGATTTAAAACTGATGCAGATGCTTTGTCTTTGTACTACGAAAGAGGCAACGAAGAGGCAGTTGCATTTATAAAAGCCTACCTTAGATACAATGCTATCAAGACTTATCTAAAAACTTTTATAGAAGGTATAGAAAAAAATTTAGATTACTCAGACAGGATACATCCTCAGTTTATGCAGTGTGTTACAAGCACAGGCAGACTGTCATCCAGGAATCCTAATTTTCAGAACATGCCTAGAGGTAAAACATTTCCAGTTCGTAGGGCGGTAGTATCTAGGTTTGAGGGTGGTAAAATTCTTGAAGGGGATTACGCACAGCTAGAGTACAGAGTAGCAGGCTACCTTAGTCAGGATAAGCATGTATACGAAAATGTCAAGGGCGGTGTTGATGTACACAATTTAACTGCTACGATTATAACTGGTAAAGATAAAGAAGATATTACTTCAGAAGAAAGACAAAATGCTAAGGCACATACTTTTGCACCGTTGTATGGTGCTACAGGTATGGGATTGCCTGAACATATACACAGATACTATTATCAATTTACAGAAGTATATCCTGGAATTGGTGAATGGCATGATAGGTTGGCTCAAGAGGCTTTAAAGTATAAAGTTGTGAGTCTACCTTCTGGTAGGGAATACAGATTTCCCTATGTAAAGAGAACAGCTAGAGGCATTACACATGGGACTAGCGTAAAGAATTATCCTGTACAGGGGTTTGCGACAGCAGATTTACTTCCGTCTGCTCTAGTGCTTACCTTCGAGGAGTTTAAGAAAAAGAAACTTAAATCCCTGCTTTGTAATACAGTACATGATAGTATAGTGGTGGATGTACATCCTGATGAAGAGGATCAAGTGATTGAGACTGTCAAAGAATGTATGCTCTCCATCCCTCAGCAAGCCAAGAGAAGATGGGGCATTGAGTATGATATGCCTGTAGGCATTGAGATTAAAATCGGAAGCAACTGGCTAGATACTAAAGAAATTTTTTCTAATTAATGCTTGCAATTAATTTAGTTCTAGTATACAATAGTAAGATTGTGCAACTCATAAGGAGTAATATATGACACAACTAGCGACTACCGAGAATACAGACCTCGTAATTCCAGATAATCTGGATAAATTGTCTGTAGATGAACTAGCAAATCTGCTTGGTCAAAGGGATGGGATGGAGTCTCAGTCCTCTGGCGATTCGTTTGCTAGATTGTCAATTAACCACTCACCAGAAGATGATGCAGGTAATACATTACCTAGAGGTCACTTTGCATTATACAATCCAAGCACTAAAGAAAAAGTTTTTGGTAAAGATGTGACTTTAAGAGTCTTCGTGAGAAGGTTTATGTACAGCCTATGGGACAATGAGCAGGGTGCATACTCTGTTCGTAGTACTCAGCAAGCTAAACTTAATGATGTTTTCCCAGATAACGAAGGCGGATATAAGTGTGGTAAACTAACTCGTAAAGAAATAGAAGAGTTAGGTGCTGATTCTCCAGAAGCTGCTGCATCTGCTTTGGTTAAATGTAATCAAGTACTATACGGATTAGTATCTATTGCTGATGGTAAAACTGCAACAGGTGAAGATGCCCCTGTAACAGATGTGCCAGTAGTATTCTATGCTAAGGGGGCAAGCTTTACTCCTATATCTCAATTTTTTAAAGATGTAGATAGTAAAAACCTACTTACTTGGAATGTTGTAGCAAAGATGAAATCTGTACGTCATAAGAATGGTGCGACTATCTATTATTCTAGTGACATGTCTATATCTGATACAGTGGATTTCTCGAAAGAAGACAAAGAACTTTTAAAGGGCTTTGCTGATTCGATTAATTCCTATAATCTCCGTGTATCAGGTGAGCACACTGAGGCTAAAGGTGGCTTAGGTGTGGAAGATGCTATCGACCTTGCTGCTGTCGAGGCATAAATGAACTCGATTCAAATACTCATACAAGATTATTTGAAGAGAGGGATCAAGGGGGAGGCAGAAATGCCTTCCTCTTTGGTTCAAGAGTTTAAAGATTCTTGCGGTCAAGCATTAGAGAAACAATTTTCTAGGGATTCAAACAAATATAAATTACGTTTGTCTGGTCTAGGAAAACCTTTATGTCAACAACAATCAGAAATGTTAGGTATTGAACAGGAGTTTAGTTACAATGCAATTATGCGTTTCTTACTAGGAGACTTAGTAGAAGCTGCTTTGGTAGCAGTTATGAAAGCATCTGGAATAGATGTGCAAGACGAACAAAAGAAAACAAAAATTAATTTAGATGATACAGATATAAATGGCACTTTAGATATTATAATAGATGATAAGGTATATGATATTAAATCTGCCAGTCCCTATGCTTTTCAGAATAAGTTTGGAAAGTTCGGTGGCTACTCTAAGGTAAAAGAAGATGATCCTTTTGGGTACGTAGTCCAAGGTTATGCCTACGCTGAAGGTGTAGACAAGCCATTTGGAGGGTGGATCGTTGTAGATAAATCGTCAGGTGAGGTCACGGTTTGTGAAGCTCCAGACATTCAAGAGCAAGAAAAGAAAGAAGCTTTAGAGTCAGCCACTGTTAATGTACGTAAACTAAAGAAAACAAAACGAATAGAAAAACAATTTAAGCCTACAGATGAGATAGATAAAGGTGAACCCAACGGTAACAAACTTTTACCTAGAGAGTGTGGGTTCTGTGGGTTTAGACATAACTGTTGGTCTAAGGCAAAATACATACCTAAACAAACATCTAGGGCAAAGAATCCTCCGTATGCATGGTACACTAAGGTAGTTACAGATGCCCATTCTTAAAACTTACAATCTTTCTGTAGCAGACTTTACAGAAAATAAAAATGTACATTATTTGTATCCTGATAACTGGAGTCACCAGAAAGGGTCAGACATAATAAAGATACTTAGGGATAGTGATTTTGGTATACCTCTGTATGTAGGCTTATCTCCTGTAAAACCTTTTGATGAAACAAGAGGTATGAATGAACTAGACCAAAGTTTAGAAAAGGCACGTAACATTCTTTTACAGAAAGGTATAGTTGTAGTTTTAATAAATGAGTTTTATGAAGCTATAGATTATGATAATGGTGAGCCTTACGAAAAAGAAATAATAGACAATGTGTTAGAATTACTAGATATAGGATGCCCTAAAGATGTTAAAATTACCATATAGATCAAAGTTTGAGATAAGAATTGCTGCAGACTTAGGTAAGAAAAAGATAGAGTTTGATTACGAACCTAAGACTTTTACGTATGTACCTAAGATAAGATCATACACTCCAGACTTTTACATAAAAGAAAAAAATTTTTATATAGAGGCTAAAGGTAGGCTTACAACAAACGATAGAGTAAAACACCTTATGATAAAAGAACAATGGCAAGATTTAGATATAAGGTTTATATTTGTACAGGCAGATAATAAAATATTAAAAGGTTCAAAAACTACGTATGCAGATTGGTGTGATAGGCATGGTTTTCTTTGGGCACAAGGAACTATACCTAAGGAGTGGATGGATGACTGATGATATAAGTATTACGTTTGAAAATGATGATAGAGTAAAAGAATTCGTAGATGCACTTGACTTAAAAGAAGGTTATCTATATATTGTATTAAAACCAGAAGATAATGGTTTTGAAATACTAGGTGCAGATAAACTTCCAGGTAATGTTGCAGAGGGTGCTGCAACTAAAATGTACATACTGTTTTCAGGTCTTATGAGTCTGGCTACTGAACAACAAGACTTGGTTATGGAAGCAGGTAATTATGCTATACACAGAGAGTTAGATAGAAAAAGAAAGAAAGAAGTAGAAAGTAAAGGAGAGAATGTAATTGCTTTTCCGAGGAAAAAGGATGTTTAAATATAATGAAAAGAATTTAATTAAACAAATTCTAGTTTACATAATAAACACTTACACACAGCATTATTCTAAAAGTAATCTACAGGCTACTGAAGTAATTATAGACTCAGGGTACGGTAAAGGTTTTTGTATCGGTAATGTGCTCAAGTATGCACAACGATATGGAAAAAAAGGAAGTCACGAAGATCAAAGAAAAGACTTGCTTAAATTAATACACTATGCGATCATAGCGTTGTTTATTCACGATGAAGAAGGAGTTAGCGATGAGTGAAGAAGAAGTAAAGAAAGAAAGAGCACGTAAGGAGGATGGCACATTTCAAGCTGATGACCCCAGTACACCAGACCAGAATGAAGCTTTCAAACCTGTAAGGTTCTATCTTATGCAAGATCAACTAGCTAATACTATTTTACAAAAGCTAGCAACTCTACCTTATGGTGAAGTAAGTGAAATGCTTAATAGTCTTAGAGCTATGCAACATGTCTTAGTTGACCCAACAACAAGAAAAGTATTGGATCAGTCCGTTGCAGATCAAAAAGAAGAATAGAGCTATACTTGCACAATTAACTGTAGAGTTAAGTCAAGATGGGAAAGTGTATCTAGAGAATCAAACTCTTGATCCTAAGCTTTTTAGACAAGCAATGGATGATTGGAATGACACTTATGAAGGTACACTTACCCTAACCAACCTTTTACATGAATTAAAGCGTGAAATAGAGCTTTTACAAGACAAAATACCCCAATACCTTAAATAAAGCCCATAGAAGCTCATACAGCAAAAGTTGCTGTTTTTGGATGTCTACTATTCAGGAGGTGTTAAAAGGGTCTTAGAAACGATTCTGAGGAACTTTTTTTTACAGAACCTGTGATAAACAGATAATTATTATTAAATATGATGCTACGTGCACAATGTTTTCCACGAAATACTCCTAGGCATGGAAAGGTTAATGATACTTTCATTATACACACAGAATACAGATTTGTCCAATCAATAGTTGTGATGAAAACTATTTATAATGTAAATACTAGTTAGCTAAAGGGTTGTCATTGTTACCAATATTGTCAACTCTACCTTCAACTCTATCTAATCTTTTCTCAAGGTTTTCTACTTTAGTTTCTAAAGGTGCAATGTTAACAGTCTTAAACTTTCTTTTCTCTATATTGTCAAGACGTAAGTTAAATTGTCCCCATGTGTAGAAGCCTCCTCCGATTGCAGTTATCACGCCTACTATAGTAATGTACTGCTGTAGCTTTGGTAATATGTTTTTCATATTGTTCTCCTATTTTTTGCCTACGTAAAGACCAAACCAAGCTGCTCCTGCACCTACTATCACAGATACAAAAGCTGATTGTGCATTGGTAGGGTCTGGTAAAGTCATAAACCACATACATGTTTTGTAAAACATTAATCCGTATAAAGTAATTAGAAGCCTAGGAAATATTCTCCACTTGTCAAAACCTTCTGGATTGTTATACCAAGACTTTCTTTCGACTTCTACTATCTTTACTTCCTCTGCCATATTATCTCCTATCTATAAAAAATTCTGTAGACTGTCCCCCTGTCATGTTATACAAGGTGCTCATACTATCAGATACCATAAAACTATATCCTGCATTATCTTCTAACGTTACATTTGCGTATATAACAGTTGGTGTATACCAGTTTGTTTGGTCCGTTATATTAGCAGAAGTATAGTCAGAGAAGTTGGGTACGTAATTCATGTAGGCAATTAAATTAGATTGTCCTTGAGAGTCATATTGTCCAGACTCCTCTTGTTGTGCTTGTGATTGTTCTTGTTGTGCTCTTATGTTGTTGGCTACTATCTCCTCTGCTATTTGTTCTGCTTCAGATGATGTGACCATAGTGCTTGTAACACTTTGTATTTGGTTTTCCATACTAGTAACTTGTATTTCAGCCATTGCCATAGATGGTGTATTATCCATGGTAGGCACTGGCAGTATTTCTATAGATTGTAAAACATTATTCGTTTGTACTTGTGCAGATGCTATCTGGTCTGAGATACTAGGCGAACTAGATATAGATGTGCCACCTGAACCTCCTGATACCGCAGAAGCTGTAGTGCTGCTTGTATTAGAAGAGTTATTGTTTCCGTAACTGTTAGCTATAGAATTACTAACTATAGAATTTGTATTAGATACTACATCTCTACGTCTAGTTCTTCGTTCAGGTCTATCTCCTGATTCTTCAACAAGTTCCTCACTAGTTTCCTCTTCTTCAAACTCTTCTTCTATTTCTTCAATCTCTTCTCTTTCCTCAACTTCTTCTTCAAAGTCTTCAAACTGTTCTTCGTACTCTTCCCTATCCATTTCATCTTCAAAGTCAAAGTGTTCATCCATATGTTGAGCAAACTCCACAAACTCTTCTTCTGTAACTCTTACCTCAGGTAGTTCATCCAAAGGTGGTAATATATCTACTTCTATAAGAATTACTGGTCCTTCTGTAATACTATCCAGAGTAGAATCCCCAAAATCAAATATATCGAAACTATCAAAAGTGTCTTCATGTTCTTCTATATCCCTGCTATCATATTCCATATAACCAATGCTAATAGTATCATCGTAGAAATCACCAGTATCACTCCTGCCATCATCACTCGTAGAAAAAACGAATGTTCCTGTATAAAGCTCTTCATCATTGAAACCATAAAAATCATCCTCATCATCGTAACCTAACAGCATAGCATCAGAAACTCCTGAGCCCTGTAGGTAGTAGTCATCTTCCTCTATATCAAAACTTAAGTCGTAAACATCACAAAGCTCACTGAAGTCAGAGTCTATTAAACACTCAGAAGATAGGTTAGTAAAAGATTCATCTATAACTGTGTCTGTAGTCAGAGACCAATCATCTGTTCTATTAAAAGCTGTTGAGTTGGTGTCTTCATATCTTAAATAAGTTACAGCTTCATTATTACCTTGCAAGCCTATAGTTATGTCGTGGTTTACTACATTTATTTTATCATATCTAAATTCTATTACATTTGTACTTTCGTATAGTATAGCTTCAAAAGAACTTAAATTATTATTTCTATATTCATTAACATTATACCAACCTGCAACCCAATACCTAGAACCTGCATCACCGTAAGTGCCTACATAAGGGGAACCATTATTATTATTCTTGTCAATAAAATCAGACCATAATGGAAATATAGTTTTGTCGTACCCAGAAGCAGGTATGACTTCAGAGAAATAATTTCTTCTACCAGTAATATTAAAATTTAAATTGAATGTTACAAAACCATTCATTGCAACTCTAGCTTGACTATACGTATCACCATAGTAAGTAAAATCAAAACCTAAATTTTGTGCTGAAGAAACAACATCATCTCCAAGGTTTAGGGCAGTACCAGTATTTTGTATGTTAAGAAGGGGGTCACTGCCTACAGTAAATGTAGGTGTGTTTGCATATACGGTACTACCCAATAGGAAGATTAATGTTAAGAGTCTGTACATATCTTATGTGTAGGATATTTTTTACAGAACTTTGGTTTAGTGTAGGCTTTAAATTCATGTGTGGCAAGTTCTTTTTTTACGTCTTCCCAGTCAGGTCTATCTTCTGGGTTTTGCTCCCAAGCAATACGTGCTTCTTCACCTATCTTGCCTTTATACGGACAGGGTGTGCCTGCCTGCATCATCGATCTCCACACGCCAGGATTTTCACAGAGTAGAGCAACAGCAGCTACCTTCATACCCATGTCATAAAGAGCCTTGGAGTTTTTTAATCTTTCGCAGTTTTCGTCTCGTACACTTCTACCAGTTGATACTCCAAAAAATTGAGTTTGGACTGCTGAACTAGCCCCTGTGGTGCACAGGTCCTGGCTATATGACATTATAGAAGGAGCTATGGCGGAGGGAGGAGCAGTTTTAATTCTTTGTGTTACTTTTTGTGTAGAGCTATTTTCAGATACACTAGTGTTATTATTATTGTTTATGTTGGTATTTTGATTTGTATTTGTATTTACATTCTCTGTAGTTACAGAAGAAGTGCTAGTAGAGTTATTGGTGTTTAAGTTAGTGCTGTTATTTGTATTTAGGTTTGTATTGCTTGCTGTCGAGTTACTAGTTATAGCACTAGTAGTATTGTTTGTTACGTTTTGTGTCTGAGTAATGTCAGATGTTACAGTGCTTGTACTAGTTGTAGTATTGTTGTTAGTAGCAGTCGTAGTTATGGTGCTAGTATTTACATTGTTATTATTATTAGTTGCAACAGATGTACTATTGATTGTGTTATTATTAGTATTATTATTGGTATTTGTACTAGTCACTGTGCTAGTGGTTGTATTAGTTATGTTAGAGTCTTCAGCTAGTAGAAAACTACTAACAGATATTAACACTATCCCTATGATAGTATACTCTCGTAGGTTTTTAATCACAACAATCTCCTATTGTGGGTTATCTATTTATTTTAACTTCGTACTCTCTTTCTGCTGAGTCAAGTATTTCATCATCACTTATGTCTTCAGATATAGCAAACATACCTCTAATCATACTAACATATTTGTTTCTAAATCTTACACTTTCCCAAGAGTCTTTTTGTAAAGCTTTAGCAAGCACATCAGCAGACCTAGGGTTAGATATTACGTCTTGTAATGCTTTTAATCTTTTTCTTCTAAATAATTGTAAAGTTATTTCACCTGCTACATATCTAGGACTAACCACACCTCTTACAACACCATAAACCCTAGACATACCTGATTCTGCAGACATAGGTCTAGCCAAACCTCTTACACCTATAGCTGAAGTACCTTCACCAACCACTACAGAAAATTGAAATAATTTTTCTAAATCTTCTGCATGTTCTGGGTCTAAGTATTTAAATAATTCTTTATGTTTTTTTAGAGACTGTTGAAAAAGCATACTATCTACTTCTTCTTGATACAATATTTTTATATCAGTTTCAGTTAAATCTTTTATAAATAAATCTTTTCTATTCTTTTTAAAGTCTTCAAAAGATTTTCTATTTATAGATTGACTCATCTTTGTTACATCTTCATTTATAACTTGAGAAGATAAACGTAACATATCAGATTTTACTGCTTCTATTCTGGCTGCTTCGTCTACACCTTCATACCCTTTAGCTATTTCTCTTATAGTATCATCTAATCTTTTAGCATCTTTAGTTGATGCAAATTTATTTAAAGTCTGAAATAACTCTAAATAACTATCAGTGCCCTGTTTTCCCAATACATTAAAAAGCCTGTCTTCTTCACTAAATCTATTTTGTGCTTGCTTTAAAGCATCCATTAATCTTTTTCCAGACTTTTCCATTTCTCTTTCAGCATTTCTAGCAAAAGGAACACCATTTAAATCATCTATGTTATCTACAACCTCTTGAGGTATAATATCTTTTTCAGCTAATTTTTTTAAAGTAATTGGGTTTAATGTATTTTCTCTGTTATTATCAATAACATTAGCAATAGCATTTCTTATTATCATATTACCTTCTTCACCGCCATCTTTTAAAATTTGATCTAGCTGTGCTTCTACTTTCATATGGTCACTATCTGTTAAAAAATCTTCAAATATCTCAAAGGTAGGTTGTGTAGTATCCCCTGTAGCGTCTTTCTTAAAAGGTTTATAGCCTGTGCCTCTAGCATAAGGTTTAATATATGTTTGATGAAATACATCACTAGCTTCTTTATAGGTAAATACTTCTACACCTTTTTTCATAGACACTATTTCTGAACCTATATCTAATAGTTCTTTTAACTGATTTGAAGTTTGAGCTGCATCAAATAACTCATCTCCTTCTAAACCCTTTCTAATTCTTAAATCTATTCCCTTCTTCATAAAGTGTAAATCATCTAAACGTAGTAAAGATTCTCCTGGGTCTACACCAAACTGTTCAGCTCTATTTATTAACTGTTTGTTTACTCTTTTTAATTCATCTACAGTTAAATCATCTAAACTTGATACTAAATCTAAATTGTTTACTTCCCTTTGAGTATTAATAGTTTCTATAATTCTTTCATTAATAGCATCTCTATTTTTAGTATTAGCTGTCATTCTATTTAAATTATCTATTAAGAGGTTTTCTTTATTTAATTTATTTACATAATCTACTTGAACTTGTTTTAATAATCTATTTATAGCAAAACCCATGTCAGGAGTTTGGGCTACACCTTTTACTGCTGCTGATCTATCCCTGCCAAACGAACTAGAACTTACATACTCAAACAATTCAGGAAAAGATGTTTTCATACTATCTGGGTCTTGACTATCCAAGAAATTTACAAAGTCATCGCCTACAAGTTCTTCTTGTCCTACATCTTGAAATGCCTGTTCGTAGGCTTTATCTTTTCTATCTAAAGCTTTTTTTCTTGCAGTCTGTATATAAGAAGATTGTTCTTGACCCATTTCATTTAATTGATCTCCTGTCTTTCTACTATCAGGAACGTAGTTTTCATTTAAACTATTTATAGTTTCTTGTTTAGCTCTCATGCTATCAGCATTTTTTATAGGTCTAAGAATTTCAACTTCTTCTATGTCATCTCCATATATAGTTTGTCTATACTTTTTGTACTGTTCATCTTGCTGTTTTGCAAGAAGGTCTTCCATACTATTTAATTCAATTTGATTAGATTCTATAATAGCATTATTTCTTCTTCTTACCGCTTGTAAGATATTTTCAGAGGCTTCAAAAGCTGCCTGCTCATCATCCCCTAAAATATCATCCAACAAGTCTTTAATTCTAGCACGTTGAGCATTTTCTTTTTCTAACATCTTCTGTGCTCTACCTTGCATATCTGCTGCAGTTAAACCTTGTTTTAATCCTAAGTTTATATCTTCTTTAGCTGCTAACCTAATACCTCTTAATGAGTCAGACATTAAAACTTGATCTAGAAGAAGGTCTAAATCTTCTGCTATTTTAGGATCAGTATTCATCATGTCATCTACGTTTTTAAAACCTTTTCTTCTAGCCGCTATGTCTAACATATCATTTCTTAAAGCTAATGTAGTTTCAAAAGAATCTATTATATCTTTTGCTGCATCTCTATCAGCTTTATTAGCAGATTGTTGTAATTTTTTTATGGTTATAGAAAAGTCTCTTAATTGAGACATGTCTTGTTTAGATACATCTACAAGTTCTTCTAATTGAGTTGCATTTAAATTTTTAATTTGATCTGGATTATATCCTAACACTTCAATTAAAAACTCTCTATCTCCTTTTTGCCTACCATCATCAGATACTACAAATGCCATCTTTTTCATTAAGTTAGTGGTTTCTTGTTTACCACCTAAAACAAAATCACTTACTCCAAACATTCTTTGACCACCTATTAAACTTAATCCAATAAGAGGAAGTTTAAGAAAATTATAAATAGTATTATCATTTAAAGTAGCAAAACTTCCATCTCTTCTTTGTTCGCCAACTTGCATTTCTCCTATGCCTGTTAAAATACCATATGCACCAGTCATTCCTACATTACCAAATGCTATATCTTTTGCTATATTCATTTTATAAGCATTTTCGCCTAACTCTTCAAGTTGTTGCATCCTAGAAAGTCTTCTTGATGCACCGCCCTGAGTTACACCAAACCTTGCGAGACTCTCTATACTTTTTCCTCTACCTCTAAATATACCTTTTAAATCTTTTTCTAGCACTTTATGTAAGGCAGCTTTAGCCGTATCATCTTGTAAATACTTTATAGTGCCTCTACCTGTTTTAAATAAATATTCAGCTCCACCACCTGTAAATAGTTGTCCACCTACATCTATTTGATCTGCTTTCTTTTTATTATATTTTAAATCACCACCATAGGCTAATTCATCATCAGCAATATCTTGAAATAATTTTCCAAAGTAATACATACCAGAACGAATTAAAGGTGCACCTTTTCCTGATCTTTGGTACTCTTCAAACTGTTCTTGCCCAAGAGGATTTTCTAATCTTTTTTGATAACCTGCAGCATCGTTTGGGTCCATGAACATAGCAGGTAAATCTAATACGGCTTCTTTAGGTAATGCTAAATTTAAAGCTATAGCTCTAAAAGGAAACTTAAATAAATCTTTTGTATTTTCAACAACTCTATCAGCTTCCCTTTTGTTATTTACTACTAAATCTTGAAACATCCCTATGCCTAAGGGGCTTATTTTTTTTTCTAATTCTTCTCTATTATTAGGAGTAATAGCAGTAAAATCTCTTTGCTTGTACAATGCTACAGCTTCTTCATATGCTTGTTCTACCTCTTCTTCAGTTTTACCATTTGCTAAAAGATTTTTTCGTATAGCTGCTATAGCGTTATGAGAATTATAATTGGACAGTTCATCAGAAAATTCTCCACCTTGTTTTATACCATTCCTAATCGTGTCTTGTAAATAAAAAGCATTTAACATAACTTCTTTAGGTTCTAAATTTTCGTACACACCTTCTTGATAATACTCTTTAACATTATCATTTAAAATACGAATATCTGAACCATCATCTTCTCTAAAATAACCTCCTCCAACACTTCTTCCTTGTTGTAAAGTTTCAAAAGTTTCTACATTTTGTTTTCCTTTTTCGACAATACCTTTTACACTGCCCATCCATTCAGGAATTTTTTCTTCTATAACAGCACCTAGTCTTCTTGTACCAAAAATGTTTGTAGCACTTCTACCACCTTTAGTCTCTTCTATTTTTTTCATTTCATCTTCAATAGCCATATTTAATCCTTTTTACTATTCATCAAGTAATTCTAAATATTCTTCGTAAGCATCTGTTGGAACAAGGTCACCAAATTGTTTTGGACCAAAACCAGTTTTCTTTTTCCTAAAGAAAGGTGATCTAATTTGATTGAAACCTTCTGCAACTGTATCAGATTTTCCTTGTACTGTATTGAGACCCAGAGTATAAGCAGGTCTTACTCTACTTCCTGCAGTTTTTCCTGGGGCTAACTCATTAAAAAATAAAAATCTTAATTTAAGAGAATCTTCTGGGTTACGTATTCTATCTACAAATCTATAATTTCCTGTTGAGGCTGCTCTACTTGAGGCTAATTCAGAAATTGATCTATTCATTATTTGTGCAGCTTCTTCCTCTTCTCCTGGTAGGCTTCTAAGATAAACTTCTGCGTCAAAGGCTTTTCTTCCTATTTCTCCGAAAAGTGTAGCATGAATATTTGCTGTTTGTTCTAAACTAGCAGACCTAGCAAATAGACCACCTTCTTTATCTTCTCCTGTTATTTGTTGGAAAGCCCTAATAAAGTCAGCATCAGACACGGCTTTACCACCTTCATAGCCTTGGTTAGCAATAGCTATTGTAAATGCTAAAGCAATTTGTAAAGATGCTATGGCTGCAGTTTGATCTTCTTCACTTAGTAAACGTTCTTGACCTTCTGACATAGTGTATAGTTTACCATCTTCTTTTAGTCTATATTCATTTTCATCGTCAACTAAACTACTCATATGACCTCTTATGTCTTTTCCTGTAGTTTCCATTAAAAATTCATTGGTTCTTCTTAAATCTTCACTATCTGCATACCTATTAGTATAGCCAGTTAACTCTGTTCTTAGTTGACTAATTTGACCTGTTCTACCAAACATACCTGCAACAGTTCTTCTTAAACTAAAAGCAGGACCAGTAACCATCTCACCTTGGTTAAAAGTACCTTCTATAGGCACACCATTAGCATCTACCTCTACAGAACCAAATTGTAAAATTCCTATCTGACTTAATAGTTTAAAAGCTGTTTTTTCAGCATTATAGGCTTGCTGCATTTCTGCTTGTCGTTTAGGTTCTTTTTTTGTTTCTGAACTTACTTCATAAATACCTGATACTCTTTTTTTATATAATTGATCGTTAATAGCATCATACACATCATCTTTATTTTGATTACTCCAATTATTTTCAAATAAATTTTCACCAAGCGTAACATAATTTTCTTTTGCTCTAGGACCCTTAAAGAAAGTACCTATCTGTTGTTCTATATTGCCTTTACTGTTTAACCAATTTACATCTGTCATATTCGCATATCTACCGTCTGTACTAAATGTATTAGAACTATCATCCCAATCATCACCATACCTTTCTTTCATAGTAGGATTAACTATTCTATTACTAAGACCTGTACCTTCTCTTATTTCTCTAAAAATTTCTATTTCAGAAGGAGTCCAAGTACTTCTGTCACCCCACAACTGTTCTAAATCTCTAGTTCCAAGTTGCTTGTCTGGTCCAGATTTTTGAATATCAGTTTCTGACTTTTCTAATATTAAAGGATTTACTACAGTAGAGTAGAATTCTCCTCTTGCTTTTTTATTGTTTAATATAGCTGCCTGTTCATCTGCATCTAATTCTCCAAACTCAGTCCACTTTTCTCTAGTAATAATAGGAACATCTGTTGCACTTATACCTTCACCTACTACAGGTTTAAAAGCCATACTTCTACCATTACCTAAGTCAAAAGTGCTAGTTGAAGTACCATCAAAATAATTTTCCCAAAAGGCTGTGCTTTGAGCTTTTTGTTCTATAGATTGTAATTCTAGAGCTTTAGCCCTTTGTTCTTCTCTTCTTTTATTTACTTCCTTGGCAGCACCTCCTAGAAGTCTTAAAAAATTACTCATATTATACCTCTCCCATTTCTATAAAACTGCCATCTGATTCTACAGGGGAGTCTTCTATGCGTTGATCTATTTCCCTACGTGCAGCGACTGCTTTCTGGGCTTCCATAGCACGACCCTCTAATTCTTTTTCAAACGCCATGCCTCTCATTATTTTAGCTTCCTCAGGTTTTTGATTAACAAATGTTTCTATAAGCATATTTTCTCTACCTTGCATAGCTTCCATTTCTGCTTCAGGGTCTTCTAAGAATATTTGTATATCTACACCTTCTTTTTTTGCCATGTCTACAAAAAACACAGTTAACGAAGGTTTTATTCCTTCAGCTAAATCTGGAGTTATAGCACCAGTGTGTGCTAAGTGTTTTGTCATAGTATTTATAATTATTTCTAAAGGTATACCTGAAGCTAATGTTTCTAATGTTCTTTCCTTTAATTCTGGAGAAGAAAATTTTTCAGTTAGTTTTTGATATAATTCTTCAGGGTCTGTAACTCTAGGAGGTTTTTCAAAAGGCATATCGCCTTGTTCTGTAGTTAAAGATTGACCTGGTATTGGATAACCGAAAGGATCACCCCTACCATTCATATCCATATCAGGTGTTTCTAATCTTGTTTCCATTTTAGTCTCCTTTTACAACATCAGGTAATTTTATATTTACATCTGGAATATCGACAAAAGATGAAGACGTATCTATTGAAATATTTTTACCTTGAACAATACTATCTCTAAGTTTTTCTACTTGTGACTCTGTATCTTTAAGAATACTTTCTACTGTTCCTTTAAAATCTTTCATACCTGTTGCCTGTACATTATAATTAGGATAAGGTTCTACTACTTTATTTGAAACAGGGGATGGTCCAACTGTTGGGGTTTTTGATTGTTCGCCTACATTTTCAACTAAAGGTTGAATAATACCCCTAGTTCCTCCAGGTTCTTTTTTTGTTCTTTCTCTTGATTCTCTATAAGTTTGTTTTAAGTCATCTATACCTATAAAACCAAACAACTCCCCTTCTTCATCTACAAAAGGGGAAGCTACAATAGCTAAAGCATCTGAAGCAGCATCGCCTACCCAATCAAGACCATCGCCTATTGCACCCCATACATCTCTTAATCCAGGAATACCTGCCATTTTATTCTCCTTAAATTTCTACTGCAGCATCCACAATTATAGAACCGATAGATTCTACAGCATCGCCTTTTACTTGTAAATTATACAAAGCTCTTTGTTGTGCAGCATTTAAATTCATTTTAGCTATCTCATGTGCATACTGTCTGTCTGTCATACCTGAGGTAAATAACCAACCTGCTTCATCTCTATATTGTTGCCATAAATTATTTAAAGAATTTTGATTTATACCTAAAACATTTAATGCATTTTGCCTATTAGCTTCGTTTTGTGTTGCAGTGTTAACCGTGTTTATTTGCCTACGCCAAGCCGCATTAGATTGATTAATCTGTGCCTGCATTGTAGAATTAAATTTTTCTCTATTATCTACCAGTGATGCATTAAATCTTGAATGAGCATTAGTTTGGTCTACATTAAATTCTTTCATAGATGCAACTCTATTTGCATTTTGTTGAGCTACAGAGGCACCAAGCTGTGCAAAAAATTCATCTACTTGATTTTCACTAGTAGCATTAAATTGTTGTCTAGCATTGTCTGCTGCAGCATCTGTAAACAGTGCATTAATTCTAGACTGGTAACTTAAAACCTCACCTTGTTGTTTGTTTGAAAGGTTTGCCATGTCCATGTTTAAAAAGTTTTGAGCATTTACTACTTGTGCTTGTTGTCTGTTATTTAAATTAGTTACATCCATGCTTGCATATGTTGCAGCATCTTGTAAAGCTACTCTCATTTCAGAGTCTAAGTTTGCTAAAGTCATGTTTTGCATAAGCTGTGAGTTATTTAAATTACGTTGTTGCTCTTCGTTAAACTGTAGATTGTTTACTTCAGCTACTCTAGCAGCATTTACAACAGCTCTTTGTTGGTCATTACTGAGTTCTTGCCCTGTAAGTGCAGCATCTATTTGTGCTTTAGATAATTCTCTTTGTTGTTTAAATGACATGTTAGACATAGACACTTGCATATTATTTATAGAATCTTGCATAATGCCTTGCTGTTGATTATTAAGATTAATACCTTCTATTTCAGCATATCTTGCAGCATTTACCACTTGTCTTTGTTGTTCAAATCCTAATTCTCTTTCTTGTAAAGAAGCTCTTAACTGTGCATTAGCTAAAGAAGCTTGTTGCATATTAGAAAGGCTTTGAGATTGTAACTTGTAACCATTAGTAGAATTAGATAAAGCCTCTTGTTGTCTTGCATTTAAATCAGCTAAACCTATTTGTAAAGCAGCAGCCTGATTAGCCAAAGCAACTTTCTGTTTATTATTTATATTGCTAAGATTTATTTCTCTAAATACTTGTGCATCTTGTGCAGCTACAGGTAGGGAAGATTCCATTGCAGCTTGCATAATTGCAGCACCTGCCATAGAACTTGCAGATAAACCTCTAGCAGCCATCTGTGCTTCGGCATTTCTTATTGCACCTGCAGCATATGGCGGAACTTTACCATCCGCAAACTGTGCCATAAGGTTTGTTAGCTGCCCTTGTATAGTAGCCTCTACAGGTACTTCAGACATTTGTTGTGTTATAGCTTGAGCAGTAGCTCTAGTTTGTTCATCTTCACTAGACTGTGCAGCTACCATTGTAGCATTATCTCTTAACTCTGCCATAACTTGTGCAGTGCCTTGGTTAGCAGTTCTAGGATCAATAGGTTGTACTATTTCATTTGTAGTTATAGAACGTGAAGCCGCATCTATTTTATCATTAAAGTTACCAGTAAAATCGCCTACAGTCGGTGTCTTCCTTCTATCTACACTAGCCATGTCTGTAGCAACAGCACCTTCAGCTTTCTTCTGTTCTATGCTTTCTCTTTGCGGTGCTTGTCCAATAATAGATTCGCCTACAACTGGTCTACCTGTTATCTCATCTACAGTGTCTGTAAGTGTGTTTAGAGTCTGTGCATTTAAAGCTTGGTTTGTTACATCATTAATAGTATTTGTAGTGCTTGCTACAGTATCAGCATTACTTTTAATTGTATAGCCTGCTGCCTGTAGGGCTTGAATTTGTTCGTCACTTATAATTTCTGTAGGTGCTAACTGTGTTGTTCCTAACTGTACGCCTGCAGTGGTTTCTAACTCACCTGTCTGCACTGCCATATCTGTAGGTTTTATTTTAGCTGTTTCAGGAAGGTTAGGGTCAATGCCTGTAAGTCCTCCCATTTGGTCAAATTGGTTTATTACATCTGTAAATCTATTCTCAAGAGCACCACCTCCAGTGCCTCCACCACCAGTTACAGTACCACTACCTGTACCACCAGTTACAGTATCATTACCTGTGCCACCAGTTACAGTATCATTACCTGTACCACCAGTGATAGTGTCGTTACCTGCACCACCAGTAGTAGTATCGTTACCTGCACCACCAGTGATAGTATCATCTGCAGTGCCTGCTGCACCGTCAGGACCGAATGTAGTATCACCTCGTAGTATTCTTGTATCTGCTGCATTAACTTTACCATCAGCATTTAAGTCTACCGTAGCGTTTGGACCAAAAACATCTTTAGATGCATTTAATGCAGCTAAGTCACTTCTATCTATTGCTAAAGTAGAGTTTTCAGTAGGCAAACCTGCTTGTGTTGTTCGAGTAAGAAAGTCTATAGTTCCCTGAGCACCAACACCTGTGTCCATTGCAGTAGATACCTCACCTTTGTCGTTAATAAATTGAGAAGGTATAGTATCATTACCTGCACCACCAGTTAAAGTAACATTAGGAGTTACAGGGGGCGGATTAGTTTGATACTGCTTAACCATATCTGTTATCTGAGATTGAGTTAAACCACCAAGAAACATGTTTTGCCTAGCTAAGGCTCCTGCTCTCATCTGTTTTTCTTTATCTGTTAATGGTTTTCTTGGCATCTTTCTTCCCTCTAGCCTATAATTATTTTAAGTAGTAACCCTATTACAGAAACACTAGCCCCTATAAGTATAGCTTCTATTCTGTACAGTCTTTTATCTATTGCCTCATACCTACTTGTACAAGCATCTACATGATCGTCTATTTTTTGGTTTACAGTTGCGGTTGTAGTTTTAGGCATAGGTTCTCCTTATTTATATTTGTATTACATTAGCCATAATGCTATGACTTGCAGCACTTGTTGATTCTGCACCTCTAGTGCAACCTGTAAGATTTGTTTCATCAACTCCAGTGTAGGTAATTTTTTCATCACCTATTTGGACAGTACCAGACGAGGTAAAAGCGTTTGTTTTGCCTACATTAATAGTCGTTACAGAGTCATTAATATCAGCTTGTAAAAATCTTTCACCTTTAAAACTTGTATTGGCTGACCATGAAGAGCCGTCATATTTGTATTTATCACCGAACCAATCTGATTTAGCCTCTACGCCTGTATGTAGTGTTACATTACTTGAATTGCAATCTGCAATAATTAATTCAACTGTTTCACCCTCACTTACAGTAGTTTGTGTAGAAGTAACATCTATTGTTTTACTATCTGAAAAATAGTGCATACTTATGTTATTTTCTTTCCATGTTAATGTTTGCATTGTTTTATTCCTTTACTTTATGCTGAAGCACCGCCTGTGCCTGTTACTAATATTTTATCAGCAGCTATAGCTTTACCAACAAGTGCTTTAGAAGAACCTGCAGAGGTTTCTAAATTGTTATTATTTTCAAGATAATATGTAGTGCCTATAGTTAAACTTGATTGGTTATCACCTACGCTGCCTAACATAGCAACTTTAGCAGTTCCACCATCAGATACTGCATTTGTAGATATACCTATAAAATCTAAATTATTACTGTCGGTAGCTAATTTTCTTACTAACATTTTTCCTGGATTATCAGTAGCATCACTTTTATAAAATACAGGTGTGGCATTTCCTGACGGCATAGATGTTGTCGTGTTTATAACAAAAGGAGAAACATTTGCGTAACTTACACCTAGTAAAGCAATATCAGAACTTTTTGAAAAGCTATTTCCATCAAAATCAACTTCGTTAGCATAAAAATAATTGCTTATATCCCCATTTTCAAACACAGCTAAAAACTTTTTAGCAGTTGCATTATAACCTATTCCAATATTATTAGTATTTACAGTATTATCATTAATTACTGAGCTAGTTATAGTTGCAGAGGGATTAGTAGAAAGTGTGCTATTGCTCATAGTCACACCTGCACACTCAAGATCAGCGTTATTATTTACTCTATAACCAACTAAAAATAATTTAGTATTTTCGGTATCTTGAGGTATAGGTGTCATTGTCTGACCTTCAACCTGTTCTCCAGGCAAGGTACATGCAGCAGATTTAACAGTTAATGCACTTGAACCAGTAGATTTTATTACTTTACCTGCCCCAGAGTTATGAGATGAATCGTAAGCAAGAGAAAGACATTTTATATTATTTGAATTATTATAGTCTTGGTATGCAAATAAAATTTTGTTATTGTCAGGGTCAAGTCCTACCTGTGCTTGATAAATCTCACCACCAGTTCCGCTTATTATATTTTCCCAATCTCCATTACCATTAGAAGGTAAATTTTGTACATCATTATCAGTGCCACCACGAACAGTTATAACATGAGTACCAACACCATAACTATCAGTGCCTGAACCTAAAGAACCGCCACCAGAACCAATAGCTGTGTAACAAATTTTATTTGTTCCTTTAGTTGAACCATCAGTTGAAGTACCACTAAGACTTCCAATAGTATCTAAAGAGAAAAATATTTCTCCTTGAAATGTATTTAAATCTAAAAGTAGTGCAGGGCTTGTCCAACTAATACTTGTGCCTGAAAGAGTACCTATACAATATTTTTGTTTGTTGCTGTCATTGTCATCATTGTATTTAAAAAATATTCTATCAATATCTGGTAGATATACTGCGTGTATTCTAGATTGATAACCCCCTGATGTATCAACTACTTTTCCTTCACTACCAAAACTAGCAGTGCCATTTGACGCAATAGTTGTTACTTTATAATATAAATCTCTATTGTCACTGTCATCATTCCATCTATAAAACAGCACTATTTTACCAGTATCAGCTATTTTAAGTACTCTATATATATGTCTATTAGTACCAAAAGTCTCTGTTTCTCCTAATAGCTGACTGGATGAACTTGCTGCAAAAGTAGATTTTACTTTACCTGCACTTGTTAAAGCAACTGTGTCACCTGCTGATACTGAACCATCTGCAACCATGTCAACAGTAGTACCAACAGAACCCCAAGATAAATTATTAGAACCATCTGTTTTAAGAACTTGATCTGCAGTTCCATCGGCATTAGGTAGCACCCATACTTCATTAGAAGATATAGAATCTGGAGCTTTAAAGCCTACATAGTTTGCACCATTAGCTGCAAGTTCTTGAAATTTTAATTCTGTAGTATTACCTGTACCTGTACCGTGAGGTGCAAGAGCAACACCATTTGCAGCTACAATGGCTGTAGTATCGTTGCCATCTTCGTCATATTCTATACTAAAGTCTTGGTCTGATCCAAGATAAATTTTCTTATCGTCTGCAATATATAAATCACCCCATTCAAGAGATGTACTACCTATATCAGCACCGCCTGAAGCATCAGGCACTAAAGCAGTAGAGGCAGTAATTGTAGTACCCTCTATAGTACCTGCTACAGTTAATCCGCCAGAAGCTAAAGTCATTAAATCTGTGTCAGATGTATGACCTATAGTAGTTCCGTTAATAATAACATTATCTACGGTCAGTGTAGTCAGTGTTCCTAAAGATGTAATATTAGCTTGGGCAGCAGTAGTTAAAGTACCTGCTACATTTGTACCACTTACTGTGCCTGTAGTAGTTATATTAGAAGAACCTGTGTCTATAGCACCGAAACCTGAAGTTATAGAACCTCCATCTAAAGCACCTACTGAAGTTATATTTGTTTGAGCAGCAGTGGTTAATGTACCTGCAATGTTACCAAAAACTACATTACCTGCTGTGCCACTAAATACTTCTGAAGAATTAGAAGCATCTGGTATAAATGTAAATGCACTTGCAGAATCGTCATAACCAAAGAAACCTACTTTAGCAGCAGAACCTGTATGGTATCTAAACTCAATACCTCTATCTTTGTTGTCATCAGAGCCTGGTGCAGAATCTCCACCTAATGTAAAGATAGGATCATCAATAGTTACTGTAGTAGAGTTTACAGTTGTTGTAGTGCCATTAACAGTAAGATTACCTGTTATAGCTAAATTACCTGCAGCAGTTGCATTAGCACCACTAAAAGTTAAAGCAGTCGTAGTTCCTGATTTAAGTATTAAATCACCAGAAGTATTTGTAGCACTACCAAATGTAGTACCTGCATCTTTAAATAGTATATCTCCACCATCAGCGTCTAAAGTAACATCACCTACTGCGTCTATACTTACTGCTCCACTAGATGTTATATTAGCAGAAGAAGCTACAACAGCATAATTACCCATATAATCATGAGAAGAACATTGATAATATAATGTACTTGGAGTTTGATCTGTAACTGCTATAGTTGTGTGAGCACCTGCAGTACCAGGTGTACCACTAGTTGTAACACCAGTTGTGTAAGCTATAGTTTTGGCAGCATCTAAATAAAATCTTAATGGGTGTCCATTATTACTAGAATCTGCTTGGTCAAATTTATAAAAATACTCTGTAGAAGATGTAACACTATCTGCACCATGTAATTGTATAGCAGGAGATTCTACGCCATTTAAGAAATATCCATTAGAACTACCATCTCCATTATACGGATGTGCAGAAGTTTTAGAAGCTACAGTAACTGTAAATACTACTGGACTACCTGTAGGACCATATATGCCTGCTGAAGCATCTGCAAATAAAATGCCTACATCTGTTATATCTTTACCTTGTGCATCTAAGTCACCACCTAGTTGTGGAGTTGTATCTTCTACAACATTAGATATAGCACTTGATGTAGCGAGACCTGATACTAAAGTAGATCTAGCTACTTTTTTCAACCCACCACCAGAAGTATCTACAGCTAATAAAACATCATCATTAGCAATACTACTTATTTCAGATAAATCTCCAACAGCAGTAGGCTCAAAGTCTGTACCATCTGCTATAAGAAGTTTACCTGCAGTGTTAGAAGCCATAGCTAATGCACCATTTAAGGTAAGTGTACTACCATCAAATGTAAGATTTGCTTCACCATCTAATTGTGTGGTTGTTGAAGCTACAGTTACAAGTTCATTTTCTGTAGCATTGTTTATAGTAGTTCCAGAACCAAATGATAGAGTACCAGAGCCATCTGTTTTAAGAACCTGATTAGCTGATCCATCTGATGTAGGTAATGTCATAGAAGTGCTACCAAAACCTATTGCATCTAAATAGGCTGTGCCATCTACATATATGTCTTTTATTTCTTTAGAAGATGTGCCAATATCTACTGTATTGTCAGTTACAGGGACTAATGCACCTGCACTAGTTAATTCTAAGTACTCTGTTAATGTACCATTTAAAGATGTAGATAAAACAATTTTAGAATCTTGTGTTGATGCAGTTGCAGTAAATGATTGTTCTTTCTTAACTGCTATCTTAGCAGCATCTACTGTGTTACCACCTGTATCTTCTAAATCAAATCTAAGAGAAGCTATGCCTGTTGTATCCGCAGCATCACTTTCATTTCTAAGAACAAGAGCTACAAACTCTCCATCATTGTCTTGAGTAGATAGCAAAGATGCACTACCTACAGGTTGTACTTTTACATCTTCACCAGAACTACCAAAGAAGAAAAATCCATTTACATTTATATTACCTGCTAATTGTGTAAGACCTGAAGCAGCAGAAATAGAATCGTCTACATATACTTTTCTTGCAGCATCGCCATCGGCAGTAGGTGCAGCAAGACCAGTAATTTTATTACTACCCATAGCTAAATCGCCACTCATTGTTGTAGCAGCAAGTGTATCTATATTAGCTGTGCCATCAATAAATAAATTTTTAAACTCTAAAGATGATGTACCTAAGTCAATATCATTATCAGTTACAGGTTTAATAGCACCATCAGCAAAAGTAACTTGAGCAGTGCCTCCTGCAGTAAATGACATTTCATCTGTGCCTGAGAAGAATAGACCTTGATTTGTATCACTAGCATTTGTAATAACAGGGGTAGAAGCTGATCCATCTGGTAATGTTAATACCCCTGCAGATAATGTAATACCTTCGTGTACTTCAAGAGTATCTATATAAGCAGTTCCATCAATGTAAAGATCTTTAAATTCTAGTGAACTAGTTCCTAAATCAATATCACTATCTGTTACAGGAACGATTGCCCCATCTTGTATTCTTATTTGTTCTACTGCAGAAGAAGATACCTCTACAAAGAAACCATGTCTATTATTAGATGTGTCAACAACTATTTTATTTAATGCATCTACGTCAGCTATTAAACCTACATACGCACCTTCAGTAGAAGAGCCATCGTGATTATGTCCTCCACTAAATGCAAATGCTGCTAGTATTGCGTCAAACTCACTGTTAAGTGGTGCGGCTGTAATTACCTCACCATCTGCGATACTACTTGAACTCTGTCTTGCATATCCTGCCATTATCTTAACCCTGCCTCCTCATATTGAATT
>VTLG01000538.1_pt1 | contig 58350 bp, 62 predicted proteins | sample 4694571 | NCBI WGS metagenome assembly VTLG01 (sample SAMN12604809, study PRJNA352737) | marine metagenome | biome: ENVO:00000447; feature: ENVO:00000209|ENVO:00000569|ENVO:01000036; material: ENVO:00002151; isolation source: viral sequences binned using virsorter ... | reverse complement strand
GCTGCGCGGGATCGTCGGGAGTTTACGGGTGAGACTGTTGTTCGGCCTGATGGTTCTTCTTATAAGATGAGGCGGACTCGTAGGACTTCTACGCCGGGTCAACGTCAACGGTTGCAGGATGCTGCTGATTTTAATGCCCGTTATCGTGGTGCGGATTTCATTTATCACAATCCGAATGCGGCTGATGTGTCGATGAATAATCCTCCTGCTGTGACTGATGCTCAGGGGCATCGTATTAACCCTAAAACGGGGAAGCGTATGCATTCTCGTGGAAGAAGGAATTAGATAAATGGCTGAAAAAAAGCAAACTGTTGTTGACCGTGAGCGAGCCCGGATTGATACTGAAGAAATTTTTCGGTTGATGCAGGGCGATGGAAACCAGTCCCGTATTAATGACGGGAAGTGGTCACCTTCCTGATTGCGTTATGACAATCGAGGATGTTGCCGAAAAAGCGGATGCTTGGTCTGAAGCAATTAAAAAGATTATAAAGGCTATTTCCGCAGCCGGTATTGCTCTGGGTACTGGTATTGCGGCCCTTTTGGCGTTGTGGCCTTCCAGTGATTCTGGTGATTCTACGCCGCCTGTGTTGACTGGGACGGGGTATGGCCCTCAATGCTCTCAACTTTATAATACTATAGATCACACTTGGACTGAGCAGCAATGGACTGTTTGGGAACAACTTAGAAGAGATATGGATTGTTAATGCCTAAACGACGGAATTCTGCTGCTAAAGCCGGTCCTCGACCTGCGAAACCTCGTCGTAGACGAGCTTCACCAGATCGGTTACGAGAACGTAGCAATTATGGGTATATCGACTCTGCCGGGTATAACTACGAAGCATATTCGAAGCCTGATCTTAAGTCATTAAATGCTAAAGCACGGAACCCTGAGCATGTGGTATCTCCAAGAGCCAGAGGTGGCGACGCTTCTTCGACAAGCCCTCATTTAATTCCCAAGAGGCAAATGACAAGTGATGATTTAAGAAATCCTAGAATACAGGCTAAACGACGTAAATTATCAACAGAATCTGCTTTGCGTCGTGCTGACGCCTCAATGTTCAACTACGACGACTAATGCCACGGCGTGACAGTACAGACAGCAGAAAACCTAGACAATTAGGGTTAGCTCCTTCCAGAAGGGGATTTACTGCCGACGTTTCTATAAACAATCCTCCCGATTTTTATTACAACCCAAGTAAGCAAAAAGCAACTGGTAGTAAAAATAAGAGTGAATCTATAAATAAAAAACGTCGCCTTCGGGAGCAGCAAGAATGGGCTAACCCTGAATTTAATCCTAGTAAGCAAAAAGCGACTGGTGCCCCGACACAACGTCAATTAAATCGCAATAAAAAAGAGCAACTGCGAAGAAAATTAGCGCACGAAAAAGTTATACAAAGGTCTAGACGAGCGTAATGGCTGAAGATATAGAAAACGACTTCAAACAAATCAAAGTAAGTCGTCTAACCCTCGGACTCATCATGTCCGTAGCAGTCACATCAGGCGTCATAGTCTGGAACGCCGCCCAAGTAGCAGGCCGAATAGGCGAACTCGAAGATACAGTCAACCGAGTAGAACAAGACATGGGTGAGTTGCAAATAGAAACCGACCCCACAATCCTCCTCAGACTCGACTCATTAGAGAAAAAAATCGATGAGCTTGCTGATATAGAGGGTTTGGACGAAATAGATGAGCGTTTAGAGAATATCGAAACGTGGATGGAGGAACTAGACCGGGACTCCGGCGAAGAGTTCCGTTGGGAAATAGACGACTTACATCATCGTTCATGGGCTTTGGAGGAAACACTTAGAAGTCGTGAATGGGGGAATGAGATGCTGCGAGAATTTTTGGGATGGTAAAGAATGAGGAAATGCCCAAATTGCAGTTGTGTGTCATGCCCCTGTAGCTGCAATCATTGTGATTGCTGTGGACATATGGATGGCTGATGAAAGTCTGGATCGACCAAGATCTCTGTACCGGTGACGGATTATGTGCAGAAATATGTCCTGATGTTTTTGTCATGCGAGACGACGGGCTTGCTTATGTCCAAGAAAACGGTCATGTATTCCACGATCCGGGTGGTGCGTTAGGGTTAGCTAATTTCAAAGAAGATGATTTAGAAGCTGTTATTGAATCGGCAGAAGAGTGTCCGGGGGAATGTATCTATATTGAAGTAAGTTTAGAATAATGGTTGTTTACGGATGTGATTGTGAAAACGAAGAATGTATATGCCATTTTTACCATTATGACTGCGCCTGTGACCATTGCCCAGACTGCGCTGATGACTGTTTTTGTTTCGAATATGCAGAACCTATAGCCGACGGACCACTAATGGAGCCCCTTACACTCATGGAAGTTTTTGAACAACACCCCGAATTATTAGGTGAACGTTTAGATGGGGCTCTCATCGACCCTTTTAGCGACGATGAAGTTATCGAATGCGATTTAGAAAATCCAGAGATTTGTGATTCTTGCCAATAAGGGGTTTAGATGCCATCCGGTAAAGCAACCACGGTAGAAACGTGGACCACGTACATACTTAACAGACGACAAGGCATGTCTGTTTATGCCGCCGCAAAAAGTGTGGGGCTTTCCTACCATGCGTGCCACGATGCGGAAAACAGTAAAGCACCCCGGAACTACATAACGGCTCAAAGCACACTAGGCGAACTTGTCCCTGCCGAAGTCCCCGTTTACGACACATTATCCGAAGAAGCGCAAGCCGCTTTCGACAATATCGAAGTATTCGCTTTGCGTTACTTCGGAATTGTTTTACAACCGTGGCAAATTGAAGCAACAGAACGAATTATGGGGCTCATGGATACCGAATACGAAGAGTATGCGGTAATAAATGCTCCCCCCGGAACAGGAAAGTCCACATTTTTTGCTAAAGTGTTACCTGCATGGGCGACCGTGCGTAACCGAGCAATCCGTGGAATGATCGGTTCATCAACGCAGCGATTGGCTGAGTGGTATGCCCGTAGGTTGCGCGCCGAATTTGATCGAGCGCACCCGGTAAAAGCCGAATTGAATGATATTCGACTCGGTTTAGCGGTAGACGCAGAAGCCACGCTGCAAGATGATTTTGGTATGTTCAGACCAGACTCGTCAGAGATATGGCGTGCTGACGCATTCACCGTTTTACAAAAAGACGATGTGCCTTTATCTCAAAAAGAACCAACATGGTCAGCTTTCGGGATGGATTCCGGTTTCCTCGGTGGCCGTTTCGACTTAGTTATATGGGACGACGTTTACGATCCTCGTAAAATGCGTTCCGCAGAAGCCCGAGAAGATATGCGGCGCTGGTGGGACGAAGTAGCTGAAACACGCCTTGAACCCGGCGGTTTACTTGTCTTGCAAGGCCAAAGAATGTCCGCAGATGACATCTACCGGTACGCACTTGATAAGGTTGCTCCCCCAGATGAATACGAATTAGACGAATTTGATCCCGAGGACGCCCCAGATGAATGGCGCAAATACCATCATCTTAAATATCAGGCACATTATGAAGAACTATGTACGGGCGATCCCGAAAACCATAAGCCCGGTGGGGAACCTTGGCCCGGAGGATGCTTACTATACCCACGACGTTTGCCGTGGCGACGGTTACGTCACATCAAAGCCCAAACCCCCGATAGATTCGAAGTTCTATACCAACAATCCGATGTAAACCCGTCCAATGTTCTCGTTGACCCACTTTGGGTGAGCGGAGGGCAAGGCAAAGACGGGGTACACCATCCCGGTTGTTGGGATAATGACCGAGATCTTTGGGAATTCCCAAGAAATGTAAGCGGCGATATGTTTGTTGTAGCCACAGCAGACCCCTCTCCAGCGAACTTTTGGGCTATCCAATGCTGGGCCTATAACCCTGATACAGAGTTCCGATATCTGTTAGAATCGTATCGACGTAAAATGGATGCACCAGATTTTCTGGATTGGAGCCACGAGCGTCAATGTTTTACTGGTGTTGCTGAAGATTGGTGGCAAATTAGCAACGATCTAGGTCATCCAATTACCCATTGGATTATCGAAGCTAACGCCGCACAAAAGTTTATTCTTCAATACGATCACTTCCGCCGATGGGCGGCACTCCGCAATGTCCAACTTATCCCCCATTACACGCATTCTAAAAACAAAGGCGACCCGAAATACGGAGTGCAAATGCTCGCTCCGATATGGCGTGTTGGCCGAGTGCGTTTGCCCGGTAAACAGAACACTGAGGCAAGACCTCATTCGTTACTTCTGGTCAACGAAGTAACACGCTGGAATCCAGAAGGCACGGGTTCACGTACAGATGACTGTGTTATGGCACAATGGTTTCTGGAACATAATTTAGAAAAAATGTATGTACCGACTATAGTTAATAATCGACAGTGGCGTCCCTCGTGGATGAGTAACCCTGCCATAACTCCGTGAGGCAAATGTGAAAACTATTGAAGAGATTATTAGCATTTACACTACTCGTTCTAGGACAAACGACGCAGCAAAAGCAAGAATGCGTAATCTCCGTGATTATTATAACGGCGATATAGTTGTTCCGCTACCCGAACTTGATTCAGACGAAAAATCTGCGGTAGCCAACTTACTGGCGCAAGGCTTAGACCAGACCGCCATGCGTATCGCTTCAACACAACCAGACATTTTCTGTCCAGCGATTGATTCTGAAACTAAACGAGCACGAGATAATGCGAGTAAACGCCGCAAAGCACTATTCGGTTGGTGGGAACACAGCCGGATGGATCTGCAACTAGGGAAAAGAGCACGACACTTAATTGGTTACGCAACCAGTATTGTCCAATTACGCTTTAACCCTAAAACTAAATGCCCAGAATGGCATGTCCGTGATCCGCTAACTGCGTATCCAGCTAAAATGCTTGGCGTAGATGACCTTCGTCCCCGTGACGTAATTTTCGCTTACGAACGTTCGTTAGGGTGGGTGCGTCAACGCTACCCCGAAGCCGCCCATAAGTTCGGTAATGACACCAACGTAAACGAAGATCACCCAATCGAATTAATCGAATACGTTGATGCCGAAGAACAAGTTCTTATAGGCACACGTTCGCCAATACAAACAGTTTCTTTTGGGAATACCACCCAAAGCAGCCCATTCATGGCGCTCGAACTAGAACGAGCACCGAATCTCTTAGGCGAAACACCAGTTGTTTTCTCAGAACGAATCAGTCTGGACGATGCCCAAGGACAATTCGATGGCATTCTTGGCATGTACCAAATGCAAGCTCGCTTAATGGCGCTCGAAGTTATAGCTGTCCAAAAAGGAATTTTCCCAGACACTTGGCTTGTTGGAAGAGCAGGCGAAACACCACAAATTGTGAACCCTGCCGATGGACTCACCGGAGAAGTTGGCATTATCCGAGGCGGCGAACTACGAGATTTATCGCTGCAACCCGGTTACATGACTAACCCAGCGATTGACCGTTTGGAACGTGCTCAACGTTTGACTGCCGGTATCCCCCAAGAATTTGGTGGGGAATCAACCTCAAACATTCGGACAGGACGCCGAGGCGACGCAGTACTTTCCGCAGTTGTTGACTTTGCGGTACAAGAGTCCCAAAGAATTTTGTCACGGGCTCTCCAAGAAGAAAACAAACTTGCGATCACCATGTCGAAAAAATATGCAGGTGGACGCAAACACAGCTTTTACGTTTCAGCTAAAAACGCTAAAGGCCACGTTGACTATGTTCCCAACAAAGACTTCGACTCAACTGAAAACATTGTGTCCTACTCACATCCCGGTGCTGACATCAACAACCTTGTCATAGGGGGAGGACAACGAGTAGGTATGGGCACCATGTCCAAACAATCTTTTATGGCTCTCGACCCGTTAGTCGATGACCCAGAGTTTGAACATGACACAGTGATTGCTGAACAACTTGAACAAGCTCTTTTAGCTTCAGTCCAACAGCAAGCAGCAGCAGGGGCTATCCCACCGTCTGATCTTGCACGCATTATGGAACTTGTCAAAAACAATGACATGGAACTAGCAGAAGCAATCGACAAAGTTCAAAAAGAAGCGCAAGAACGACAAGCAACTTTAGTTGAACAAATGGCACCTGAAGCACAACCCGGATTAGCTATGCCCGGAGCAGGAGCAGAATCTCCAGTAGCCGCACCCCCACCCGATATGGGGCGTGACCCGTCAATAGACGAACTAATGGCGGCGTTGTAATGCCACGTAAAGGTAAAGGTTCCAAAACGCAACCAATCCAAACAGCTTCAGGTCAACAATATGGTGAAGTCGCTGCACAAGAGCAAGCTCAACAAGCAGTACCTTTGCCACAAAATGTAGAACCTTCGATTTCTTACGGGCCTCCAAGACGGCCACGCCAAACACCCGGTCAATTAGGTGACCCGTTTAGGCAAAGCGACCGTCCTAACGAAGCTATACAGGCAGCACCATCGCCAACTCAAACACCTCAATTACCTCCAGAACGGGCACGTCTTTTAGCACCGGCATTACATGTTTTGTATTCAATAGCCAATAACGCTTACGCTGACCCGGACTTACAAGCAACTGTTCGACACATGGAGAACTTTGTTCCCACTAAATACGACCAACCGCTATGAGCATAGGCAGTCGTATATATGAAATTGTACGAACCCCGTTCGTATTTACCGCTCAGGCAGCGGATTTTGTTATTGACGGTGTAATGCATGTACCCGACGGGTATGAACAAGAAGGCGGTGGAACCCGAGGCGTTATTTATGGCCCATTCCGGTCAATGTTTGAATCATTCAAAGATAACGTTGCTGGTCAGGCAAGCGTCACAAACGACCAAATCCCCGGTGACAGTATGGTCGGTATGGCTCTTGGCCCTAAAGGGCTTATCGGGGCGACCGTTGAAACAATACCTGAATGGGCTGGGCCTGTCCCGATTCGTAAAGCTGCTAGTGAAGTTATTTGGACACCGTTCCTCGACAACATGCAACGTCTTTACAAATACGGGGTTGATAGACCGATTGGTTCATTAGCAACTGTCACAAATATTTACCAGTTAGAAGTAGCAGGTGAAGAAGGAAGCAGTCTCGGGCAAAGGGCTCTTAACGCTATCCCCGGTGACTGGATGCAAGATGATTACGATTCAGTTCTTTTTGACATAGACACTTATTCTGATGTTTGGAATGTCACAGCTTCACGTAGCGCTGGTCAAGCAGTCGCTTTGTCTTTACAAAACGTAGATATTTTCGACCCTGAATCAGTACAAGAATTTGAAAACACTCTTTACTACCAAACAGTGTCCGGTCTAGTTGATCTCACATTAAATATTATGCTTGACCCGGCGTATCTTATAGCTAAGGGCGCACGAATAAATATTGGGTTACGCAAAGCAAAAGAAACGTATCAAGCAGGTGGAGGATTCCAGTTACCACCTAAAACCAATCTTGCGCCATTTCAATTCCCTGAACCTCGGCCTACCCGAAGAGGAGTACCCCGAGAACGAGATGAAAAATTTTGGGAAAACTGGGAATACCGTCCCAAATGGTTAGAAGGAAAAGCGGAAAACGCCACAGTTGACGAACTAATTCGAAGCGAAGGGTTCGGTAATTTCCGTTCAGTCATAAGAGATATTTGGCATGAAACTCTTGACCGGACTGGGCTAGCTCTTAGAGAGCTTGACATTGATTATGCGGCTACTGGTGAAAAAGGTACCGATATCCTTGATGCAGCCAAAGAAGATCTTCTTGACGCTCAGATTGGTAGCCAAGTTGTCGAAGATTTACTTAAAGAAAAAGCAGAACTTGAAGCTCGTAGACAAACAGGCAACGTTCCTGATCTTGTTGGGATAATAGATGACGCTGCTAAAGATTCACAGGCTCCATTTTTTGATGACTTGGAAGGGGAAAGTCTTTACCAAGGTTATAAAGATAATCTCTTTGGGGATGGTGCCCCTCCAGAAGCAATACCTTTAGTACATGATGTTGTTTATACAGGTAGCCGAGATGCTACAAGTATGCCCGATCCAATATTCGATGTTCCGGTATACCACGGCGCAAGAGGCCAATCCTCTGATTCTCTCCATAGCTATATAGATAGTGAGGGGTACCTTGTTCTAAATGCTTCATCAAATTTTGATGGCAAAGTTTCGTCTGTTTCTTTTGCGCCGTTCAAAGAAACCGCAATGGACTATGGGACTCGCAGACCAGCAACAGGTGGACAACGGCAAGATGGCATTATTTTTGAAATTGATGCTGATGCTTTAGGTGGCCGTCAACGTATCGAATCGGCAGAAGAAGTAGCAATCAATTTTGATTTGCCACATAACCCAGCAAATAATGTACGGATTCCTCCTGACAAGTTCCGTGTAATTGATACTCGTGCAAAAAGCCGTGCAGATGAAATAAGAAGTATGTCTGATGACGAGTTAGCAGATGCCTACGTTGCTGACGTTGTACGAGGAGAATTTGATGAGTGGCAAGGTGTAGGCGAATCCTTGCCAGAGCAAACACTTATAGCTAACGAAATTGCTAGACGTTTTGCAAAATCAGATAAAGACTTCAAAGAGTACACTTCTCGCCGTTTAGTGGAAATAGAAAATGCACAAGTATGGGAAACAGGGCTTCCTGTAGTACGCCGCACTAATACAGAAAAATTCATTGACAATTTAGCGCTAAACATTTTGCGTGCCGGAAATGAAGGTCGTCTTGGCCCCGGCTGGAAACGCATGGCTGATGACCAAGCCCACACTTGGGCTTACATGATGGCCGTTACGGCAAATGGGGCAGAACTCTCATCAATCGCATGGTTACCTTTCGACAATATTTGGCGATGGAATCTTGGTTCTGATGCTGCAAAAGTTGCATTTGAAAACCAAGCAAAGTTTTTGGTGTCACTTTTTAATGATGCCAACTTCCAAGATTTCCATAACTTTGTTTCTGAATACCGTCGCCTCACTGACGAAATCAACGAAATTGAACTAACGCAATTCCGTAACGATCCTTCAGTTATTTATACAGACCGAGCAAAACTAGAACGCCAAGTCGAACTGTTAAAAGCACAAAGAGATCGTTTGTCAACAGTTTTCAACGAACAAATTTCTTTAATGCTCAACAAGAGCGACGAGTTTTTAGCGAAATACGGAGAGAACACCGGTCAAGTAGTGCCCCAAAGAGGCACCCCCGAGTTTGACGAATTTGTTACACAACTCGACCAACTTCAACAACTTCCGTGGAACGCAATTCTTTCTACAAAAGACCAAATGCTGCGGACTTTGGTCGAACGTATCGATCCACCAAATATCGGTCCCGACAGTCCCGTTGTGAGTAGATACAACAAGGGCATGGACGACGTACCAAGTCTTGTGGAAGCAGCCACACAAGAAATTTTGAGGACAGCACATATCCCAACTGCCCCAACACGGATGCTCCCATATTTAGGAGCGTCAAGCAGACTTGGGTTTAGTGCTCGGACGTTCCTTGAAAAATCGGATTCGTATAACGAGCTAAGAGACAAACGAGCCGTTCGTATTGTCGTAGACAAAGTAGCCCAAGCAGTTATTAACTGGAACAACCTTCCACACGCATACACGCAGATGGAACGTGCGCTACGTGACTATGGCCGCATCACTACTCCTGATGGCCGGAACATGTTCGATGCTGTCGGTATTAACCCAGACGAATTACTTATCTCAATTCTCAACAATTCCAATGACATGAACGCTATGCGAATGATTTGGGATGAGGCAGTACAAGACATGAATCAAGGGCTCGTAAACGAGTTCGTTAATGTTGCTGACCCCACATCAAGCGCCAAAGTCTTGATTGACGTTGACAAAGTAACTCAGATTCTTAGAGGCCAATTATTGGATGTTGAAGATCTCGTCTTAGACGCCGGTCAAGCAACTCGTGAGGCTTATACCAACGCAGACTTTACTGTCATCAACTTTGCTGAAGAAGGAAGCCAGTTCCATTTAGAGCTACCGATATCTCCATCACAGCTACGTGATACATCAGTCGTGCCTCGGTACGACATGTACAGAAACTTAATTCATATTGCTGAAGGAGATTTCAGGTACATCACTGATCCGCTAACAGGCGAAAGCAAAAGCATACATATTGGTGCAGCACGAGAAAAAGTACGTGCTGTTCGCCGGAGCTTTTCAACAGTTTGGAAACGAAGTGTGTTAATGACACCTCGCTGGCAAATGGTTGTAAATATCGACTCGATGTTAAGAACTGTTGCGGCTCTTGGCGCAGCGTCTACATTCGCACGGCTTGGCAACCGTTTCGATACTCTGCAAGCCCGGTGGCTGCGTCGTTCCGGTGTTGATGTTACTGGCATAGTTGCCCGTGAATTACATGAGTGGGCTGAAGATTATAGAGCCAAAAACCCTGAAGCTGTTCGCCCAGATGTAGATGGTCCTGATGATTTTGAAGGAATCGCACGTCACAACAAATGGGCAAAAGATAGAAGTTCCGATTCGGTTTTGTTAAAAGACGATGCAGCACGTTGGGCACGAGGAGAACTTGTACTACCCGAAGCTGACTACATGTTTACGCAAAGATCACAATTCGTAGAGGACGCCGATCTTTATAACAAAGCAACTGATGGTGAGTTAGACGGTTTCGTCCAAGAAATTATTGATAGAGAATACGCACGAGGACGTAGACGGCGACGTGTCGGATTAGCTACAGGCGCTGGCCTATTTTTTGGTGGCCCTGTAGGTGCCGCAGTAGCAGCAGTCACATACAACAAATATGCGCGAAGCAGTTTGGCTTCTGTCACAAGAAAACAAATTGCTGATACTTACGGCCAAGCAATTATGCTTGAAGCAGCAGATGGGTTGAACCGTTTAGAAACATTAGAACGAGCAGTTCTTGAAGGTTACACACCCAACGATTTTGATATTCGTGACTTTGATGCCCTTACACCTGACGAAATAGAACTCCTCGAATCCGGTTTAGAGCTAGCCGACGTTATGGCAGAAGCAGCAAAGAATCGTCGAGAAGCTGCACGTCTTTTGGCAGCACGAGCAGAATATATTACTACACACCAAAAAGCTGTTGTCGATCAATTCAAAGCAACTCAACCAGAACTTGCTGGACGGTTTGACCAAGCAGCAGAAATTCTTGGTGATGCTGGATACAACCAAACTCAAATTGGTAACGCTGTCATAGATAGCGCATGGGGAGACACCCCTCAGTTGCAGCAAGTATGGGAACGGGTTAATAGTTCCAACGCTGCGGCACGGCATCTTTGGAACGAAGAAAACGCTGTTTTGCGAAAAACAGAACGTTACCAAGGCGCTGAACAATACGACTACACAACTCCGGGCCAACAAACATCTTTTGAAAACGCTTACAACGATTACCTCGCACGCCACGCCACCTCGCAAGGCGTAGCCCGAATTGACCCCCACCGTGATTTTTGGCGACAGTTCTGGTTAGGTAAAACCGATCAAGAAATCTTCGAGTGGATGCAAACTGAAGGGCGTGCCGTCATCGACGATATGCCAGAAACATTCCATACTGCTGAAGGTATGCAACAACTCATTGATAATGTTCGTTACGAATCAAACTCTCTTGTTCCGAACACCCCAGAGTTCCAAGGGGTCCGTGCTCAACTCGCACGAGGCGAAGTTATTACGTGGGCCGGAGATATCGAACCGGTATTACGAAAAATTCAAGAAGCACAAGATCCTATTCTTCGTGAAATAATAAACACCCGAGCGGATCTTCGCTTGGTTAGCGATTTTCGGTATCCCCAAAATCATGCCGGTGTTTTTGATGCGCTAGACGAAGTAATGCAGCTACACAACATTACCGATATCGGCCAAGCAGCAGAATATTTACTTTCGACCACAGTTGTTGAACGTATCCGGTTTGGGTCAGTGACCTATGGCACACGCAGCAACGATATTTACACATGGCAAGGCAGTATTGACTTTGGCAAAACAGTCAACAGTTCGGAATACACAGACGCTTTGCAAACAATGGAGTTCCGCAAACGAGCCGTCACTTTAATTGACGAGTTTTTCACAACACGCTTTGAAAATCTGTCAATGGTAGAAGATACGATTTCTCGTGGCACAATGTTCGAAGCTGTTTACGAACGAACCGTAGCCGACGCTCTTCAACGTTACCGAAACGCTGACGGTACTTACACAATCACCGGCGATGATTTAAGCCAAATCCAAAATAACGCACGCCAACAAGCACTCTACGAAACAAAACAAGTTCTTTATGATTTAGCAGAACGGTCACGCTTTGAAGAGTTGATGACTGAAATGATGCCTTTCCTTGGAGCGTGGACCGAAGTAGCGACACGTTGGATGGGGCTCGCAGGACAAAACCCTGTGTTTGTTGCACGAGCTTTACGTCCGTGGCATGTTTTAACAGCTAAAGACGAAAACGACCAAACTCGGTTAGTGTTCAAACTACCACCGGTTTTTGATATCGATTCCCCCGGATTCCTTAAAAAACTTCCGATGTCAGAGAAATTGTTTGGCCCAATATCGGTTCTCAGCAAAGAAGCCCTCGATCTTAACCTTGGGTCAGCTTCAATGGTCGGCGCTTACCCAAGCGCAGGGCCACTTTATTCTGTGCTCGCTACAGAAGTCGCTATCGCTATCCCAGAAATGACAGAGTTTCTTGACTGGTCACTTCCTTATGGATATGCAGAAGGCGACAACATGTTGGAAAGATTTGTGATGTCTCATCTTCCTTCATGGTCTAAGAGTGGCTTGCAGCAAGCAGGGCTCGACACTAACAGTCGTGCCGCAACTGCTGTTCGAGTAAGCCAAGACTATTTAGCCCAAATGCATGAGAACGGCCAAAATATACCTGACACACCTGAAGAATTAGCAGCGTTTAACGAAGAAGTAGAACGCCGAGTTAAAGCAATTTACGGTATGCGAATGTTCCGTTCGATAACGGTCCCTATTTCTTACCGGCAACAGTCCCCATACTGGGCGATTATTTCAGATTTTTACCGCATAGAAGATGAACACGGGGCAGAAGTAGCAGACTACTGGTTGCTAGAAAACCACGCAGAACTATGGGCTTTCATTGGCAGGAAGTATGCCACCAAAGGCGTAGTCGCAGGAACACTTGAAGGTCACTTAGCTTACGAAAAACATAAAGACATCGCTGACCGTTACCCAGAACTAGGTGGGTTTGTCACTGGCGCAGTCGGGGCTTTGGACGTACAGTTCGAATATAACCGGGCGATCAGAGATCAAGAATTAAGAAGTGGGCGACGAGAATACCTTGAACCTGAAGGCATTTTGACAGAAGCGCAAGAAGCTATCGGCTGGCGTGAATACAGAGTATTCCGCAACTCGTTAGATACAGAACTTCGTTTACGTGCCCAAGCTGGAGGCTCATCTAGTTTGAACGCCAACAGCAACCAAGATTTACGGGCACGCAAAAACCAATTTGTTCAACAACTAGGTGAAACCAATCCGCATTGGTGGAGAGAGTACAACGATATTGGTGGGGTAGATAAACAAGGCCGCATATTGGCAGGGTTTAGAGAAATTATCGCTGACCCAGATTTTGCGTACCGAGTGGAATTACCTGAACTAGAAATGTTTATTTCTTTGCATGACGCTATCGGGTTTGAAATGGTTAGACGCTCACAGGCTACGAATAACGATAAGTACTTACGTTTGTCGTATTCTGGTAACGAAGATTTAGAACAACAGTGGAACGTCGGTGTATTGCAAATACTCCAATACCCAGACTTCGGGCCGATCTACGATAGATATTTTAGTAATATGGATAGCATCTCCACCCAAAATTTGCCGGGGCAAAAGCAACTTGTAGGAATAAGTAATGGCTGAAAATGAAGAAACCCAAGAAGAAGAAACTTGGATGGAAGATGTTTCAGAAAATAAAATTGTTCAACTTGTTGGGTTAGCGTTGTTAATGGCTGCGACTAAAGGTGCAGGAGGAAAGTGGGCTACTCTTGGCAAATTTGGTAGTGGGACTGCTGGCAAAATGGCTAGTGGGAAAGGGCTTACAGCTATTGGCAGTATCGGTGTTATCGGAATTATTGACGAATGGTGGAATAACCGTGACGACGAAACCCCCGAAGAAGCAGTTGACGGAGCCATCGAAAATGGTTTACAGGCAGTAGCAGAAGAAAAACTTAAAGAAGTTGGGCCTATTACTGCCGCAGATCAACGGAATGATGTTGTTACTGAAATAGCTACAGAAGCAAAAGTTAGTGTTGAGCAAGCTGCCGCAGCGGTAGATGCAGTCAACATAGAACAGTTATCAAATCCGGGGCCCGGTTTGCCAGATCCTTCTGGGCAAACAACGTGGCTTGTTTCAGATGCTTACTTGCATAACACAATGGACCCCACAACCTTTGCCTTCGATACTGATTTTTTGCCGTATCGTAAAGGCCAAGATTTACAAGGTATGCGTGGCAGCCAAGATTATACGGGGATGCTCGGCACCCAAGACATACAGTTTTATGGGATGCGTCCCCAAGTAGAGGGCGGTGGGCGAGGTTCACCTGAGGGCTCTAAACCAATATCGTTAAGTTGGACGATGGATAAGCGAAAACTTCCAGACGGCTACGAATTTATTAGCATCGTAGAAAAAGATGCTCCGTTTACAGTTAGCGACGCTATCGGTATTTACAATAAACAAGACGAAGAAGGCAAGCGTAAAATTGCACAAGGTCTTGCTTTAGGCGATCAAGCAAACGGGTCATACACGTATCAAGTTTTGGGCCGGGAAATGTTTATTAACCCTGACTCGATTTATGATGATGATGTAGTTGAAGCAGCAATTATCAAAATGTCTAATGCGGCAGAAAGCCGTGCTCGGCAACTCAATCGAGGGTATGCCGATTTAGGGGATACTTTTAACCCAACAACAGTTCTTGATAAACCAGAATCTTTAGGATCTTTCCAAGACGACCTTTTCGATATGGCTGTTGACGCTGGGATGGTCACCCAAATTACCGCTGAATATGGTCGTGAACTTGGACGGCGAGCCTTATCTAATTTGACAGGGATGTCAGAGGTAGCTGGGTTTTCTGAGATGATTGATGGTTGGATTGAAGATATTCAACGTACAAATATGGGGCAGTCACTTTCCCAAGCAGAAATTCTTGAAGGAATAGAAACACGTATTGAAGATGCTCCAGAATTTGAAGAAGCTGTAGTTGGCAAAGGTATGGCAGTACGGCGTGCTCATTTAGGGCGAGCGATGGCAGGGAAAGGACAGCAAGTCTAATGGGTGCAGTCAACGCAGAAACCTTAGCCAATGCTCTTAAAGCTCGCGGGTTTAGCAACGCCGAGATTTATAACTTTGTTGCTATAGCACGAGGAGAATCTAGTTTTCTTTTTGAGTCAGTTAATCGACATCAAGAAGGTGGCGACGCTGGAGATGATTCGTGGGGGCTTTTCCAAATCAATTTCACAAAAGGTGCCGCTGGAGATCAGCGAGCTAAATCACTTGGTATACCAACTAAAAAAGATGGACTGCCGACGGTAGCTGGGTTAGCTGCATACTTTGGGCTTACTCGCACAAGAAATGCGGATGGTTCTTATAGCTATACGCCACGTAAAGGCGTAACTGAAGAAGAGCTTATTGAAAAAAATATTAAAGCTATGGAAATTATGTGGAATGGGGAAGATTATTCTGCATGGTCTGTCCATCCCGATAACGGTGAGTTCGAGAATAATGAACGTGCTCAACAGATATGGGCAGAAAGTACCGAATTTGCTGACGATCTTTTTCTCGACGAGTACGGCGAATTTGCGTTTCAATATGACAAAGAAATTCCGCAGCAACCCGATGACTCTTGGAATGTTGGGCAATACACACCGAAAGGTTCTGACCCGGTTATAGAGGGGCCTTCTCAAAGAGAAATAGAACTCGAAAATTTTTATCATTTGCGGAGAGATGAAGGCGCTGATCGGGCTGAGTTGCATTCAATTCTTGAACAAATTATTGATGAACGAAACCGAGAAGGTTATCCGAATCCGCCAGAGGGTACGCAAGAAATGGTAGATGGAGTCCCGGAAGCTCCAGAAGTAATTAGCGTAGATTTTGGTAATGACTATGAGTTTCTTCGTGGCAATCCAGATGGCGATGTTGAATTTGAAGGCGAAATTTGGAACATCGTTGATTTAATCGAAGCTGAAAAAAGACGGGAACTTTTTGTTGCAGGGAAACCATTCTTTTTTGAAGATGAGGACCCAGCTTTAGGGCTTTGGATTCAAAACCTTTATCAACAAACTCAACATTTTTTTGATAGCGAAGAAGGCCGAGGGCTTAGAGAAAACGATTGGTTTTTAGCTGGGGAAGGCGATGAGTACACAAACCGACGTCGGGATCTTATTGAGAAGTATGTTACTAAAGTCGAAAAAATCTTTGACGAAGCTGGGATTGTAGCTACAGAGGTAGAGCTTTTAGATTTTGCTCGTGACGCATGGCTAGCTGGTTGGTCTGATGACGCCATTAGAGATGCTGTTTCCGAACGAGAAGATATGGAGTTCGGTGCAGACGCACCGGTAGCTAGCGAAATTAACGCTACTCGCCAAGAAATCAACGATCTTTACCGACAATATTTAATAGACCCAGACCCTGACGTAATCTCAGATGCCAATAGACGGATATGGCGTGGCGAAACAGATATAACCACAATAGAAGCTGGGCTCGCATCAGAATCAGCAGACTTGTATCCTGCATGGGCAGACCGCATTGAAGCAGGACGCACACCGTTAGCTATATTAAGTAGCTATAACTCTATTTTCCGTAGTGTTATGGGGTATATGCCAGAATGGGATGGTACTCATAGATCACTTGGAATGGAGTTAGGTAGTGGTGATGGCAACATTACTGGTGCTGGTTTTGCCCGTTATTTACGTACTACTGAAGAGTACGACATGACTCCTAACGCTATTAATGCTGCTTATGATCTTGTTGGTACTATCGGTCGCACTATGGGAGTTATGGCGTAATGGCTGTCGAAGATTATGACACTGGTGTAACTCGCAAAACTATTGATGAAATCACCGAGCAAGATCGTTATCAAGCCAGATTAAGGATTGACCCGACAGGTACTCGTTGGGATTCATCTACAGGTTGGTGGAATGAAACGTTTAATCCGGGGTATGCGCGAGGGACGCTTTCTCCCGATGGCGAAACCCAGACGTTTGGTGGTGGTGGATATTATGCGATAGATCCCGTAACAGGCGAACGTCTAAATCCGAATGATTTTGAAAAAGGAGATATTTGGACTGACAGTATGGGAGCGTTTGGGGATACTGGTTTTGCTACCCCCGGTGGCCTTCCAGTAGATGCGTATGGCGATCCAGTCAAGGCAAAACCACCGAAAAAAGGACCCTCTGATGACTATAAAGCCTACTTAGAATGGCTTAAAGCTCAGGGAATTGCTGGTGCTAAATCAGTAATGAAAGGATTTTTGAATCGGTTTAACTTAGGTGGTTTAACTGATTGGGCAATGAAAATGGCCGAAGAGGGGATGACCGGCGACGCCATTGTTATAGAGATGCGTTACGGAACAGATCCAAATGTTCGAGCAATTTACGATAAAGCGTTTCCTGCTATGAAAGCTCGGCGTGAACGTGGGTTCACTGAAATTTCTGAAGAAGAATACATGCAATTAAATCGTGGCTACACACAAATAGCCGCAGCAGCAGGCATGGACCCTGACTTTTTAGCTGGAACTGGTAAAACAGTAGGGGAAGATGGTGTTACTGCGTTAATAGCTGGCGACGTTTCTTTAGCAGAATGGCGCAGCCGGGTACAAACAGCAGAAGAAGCCGTGAATGAAGCGAGCCCTGAAGTAAAAGCAATTTTGGAAGCTCGATATAACTTTTCGCCGGGGGATCTTGTCTCAGCTTTCCTTGATCCACAAAGAACAAAAAATATTGTTGAAGCAAAACGGCAACTTGGTGCAGCGACATTAGCAGGGACGGCTCAACGAGTAGTTGGTTCAGCTATTTCGCAAGAAGGTTCTGAATGGATGTGGAACCAAGACATACAAGCCCGCGAAGTTTCCCAAGCGTTGTCACCGCTTAAAGGTTTAACTGAAGCGACATTGACAAGTCAAGCGATGACAGGTGATGAACTTGCTGCTGGCCGGTGGGGCACAGGACTTGGTAGAAAGAACTTCCAACGTAGACTCCAAAGCCGTGTTGCAGACTTTGATCGCAGCGCTGGCATAGCTATAAGCGGTCAAGGCGCTTATGGTTTGGGTGCAGCAGATACATAAGACTTGACAATTAGTATTAAATAGTTGCTATACTAGTTTTGTGGTTGGCCCCGAAAGGGCGAGCTAACTCAAAACCCCCCATCCAAGGTTCCACCGCTGAGGATGCGTACAGATAGGTGAGTGACATATGACAGATTCCGACTCCACTGGTTCCAGTGATAGCGGTGCTGCCAGTACATCTGAATCGAAACCGAACTGGCGACGTGATTTAGAAAACCGTTTATCGGAAGCTGAAGCGAGAGCTACAGTTGCCGAAGAACAGCTTTCTGGTTACCAACGCCGAGATACTTTTCGTTCCGCAGGATTGGATCTTCAAGATCCTCGTGTTAAGTATTTTGTTAAAGGTTACGACGGCGAACTTGACGCTGAAGCTATCCGTCAGGAAGCTATGAGCGCCGGGTTTTTAGGAGAAAATTCTCCTCCCGTTCAAGCCGAAGCAATGATACAAGACGCAGTTGAAGCTGAACAGCGTATCCAAGCAGCCGGAGAAGGTGGAGATCCAGTGTCACCTACCGATCTTGAAGCCCAGATCAGAGCAACGAAAGATCCAGACGAACTTCGTCGCTTGATGGAAAGCCAAGGGATTCTATGGGGAGCAACAGCCTAAATCTCTGAATCATTGGGGTCCTAACAATTAGGACTTCAAGTGGCATATACAACCACCTCCACACTTGACGATCAGGTAAAAACGGCGTTCGATCAGGTTGCGTACTTTGCTTTACGTTCGCAGCCTCTTTTCGAAATGGTCGCTGATGTCAGGTCAACAGCCCAGAGCCATAACGGTTCGGGTGTACAATTCACGTTCTACGCTGACATGGCGCAGGCAACTTCAGCGCTTACCGAAGCAACTGATGTTACCGCTGTTGCGTTGACAGACAGCGCAGTAACCGTAACTCTTGCTGAGTACGGTAACGCTGTCATCACCACCGCCAAGGTGCGTGGAACATCGTTCCTCAACGTAGATGCTGATGCGGCCAACATTGTTGGCTACAACATGGCTGACTCGATGGACAAAATCGTTTCGGATGTCGCCAATGGCGGTTCAAACGTAACGCATGTCGGTCAAACAAGCCGTGGCGCTATTACCTCTTCAGACGTGTACACCGCTGCCGAAGGTCGTAAGGCCGTCGCACAGCTTCGTACCCGTAACGCTCCCGGTTGGGAAAATGGAAACTACATGGCGATCATTCACCCTGATGTTTCCTACGACCTTCGTGGAGACACAGCGGTAACTGACGTTATTCAGTACCAACTGTACCAAGACGGTGCTCCAATCCGTGCAGGTTCAATCGGTACCTTCAATGGCATCGAATACATCGAAAATCCACGTGCCGGTCTAATCGCTGACGGTGGCGCAAGTACTGTCGATGTTTACCAAACCCTTATCTGTGGCCGTCAAGCGCTTGCAAAAGCGTTCTCTCGTGCCCCCGGATTTGGGCCTGAGCCCAGCATTGTTGTTGGTCCTGTGACTGACACTCTGCGTCGGTTCAACCCAATCGGTTGGTACCACCTCGTTGGCTATGGCCGCTTCCGTGAAGCGTGTCTGCAACGTGTGGAATCAGCTTCCAGCATTGGCGATAACTAATAGTTAAAGCCATATAGGTTTGGAGGGGTCGGGTTTTCCCCCTTTCCCCGGCCCCTCCATTAACCTCTGCTATCATTTCAATCATGCCTATCGTTAATGGAAAGAAGTATCCTTATACCGCTAAAGGTAAAAAGGCTGCTGCTGCTGCAAGGAAGAAGAAAACTTATGCAAAAACCAAACGGTGATGTAACGATTAGGCCCAAACCGATCCAAGGAACAGGTTCTACTAATGGCTAGTGGTCTTTACGTTGAGACTTTCGAAGCTGCGTTTAAGAACGACCTCGCTCTCGACATGGACAATGACACGTTCAAGTGCATGTTGGTGACAGCTTCTTACACACCAAACTTTGAAACTCACACAAATAAATCAGATGTATCAAATGAAGTTTCAGGTACTGGTTATACAGCCGGTGGTGAGGCTCTTACTAGTGTTGCAATGACTAGTAGTTCTGATGGAACGGGCACAATTAAATGGGATGCAGATGACGTATCGTGGACGAGTTCTACGTTGTCGAATGTACGAGCCGGAGTTATCTACGATGACACGGTGACGAACGACCGTCTGATTGCATACATAGATTTTGGGGGAGATTTCAGCACAACGTCAGGTACGTTCCAGATTCAATGGAATGCGTCTGGTATTTTCACCCTTGATCTGGTTCCGTAGGAGCAATAATGCCAAGTTCAAACTATCCAACCTCTCTTGATACAACCTCAACGCAGGTAACTCCAGCGTCTACTACTGACTTGGATGCGTCAGGTTACGAACACGATCAGGTGCATGGTGCTGCTTCTACTGCTTTGATTGCTTTAGAAACTAAAGTCGGTATTAGTGCTTCGCCTGCTGCTTCAGCGTCAGCGAACGCTTTCTTAGAGCACAGTGGTACTGGCACGACAGGGTGGACTAACACTTTGACGGGCTCAACGATTGCTGGTGCGACTCTTTCCGGTGCCATTGTTGGCGCAGACCAGATCATGTCAGCAGTCATCCACAAGGACTACTCTGAAACGGTGTATGCCGGTGGTAACACTGGTGCTGCTCCAGCGATTGATGAAGCTAATGGCAACACTCAAACTTGGACGTTAGACAATAACGCTACGTTTGCTTTGCCAGCGGATTCTGGTTTGCAGGCTGGTACTGCGCTTACTTTGATTTTGACTCAGGATGGTACTGGGTCACGGACGGGTGCTTTTCAGGTGAATAGCGCTACGACGAATGTTAAGTGGGCTGGTGGTACTGCTCCGACGTTGACGACTACTGCGGATAGAGCGGATATTGTTTGTTTCGTCACGTTTGATGGTGGTGCGACTCCTACTTGGTATGGGTTTGTAGCTGGTCAAGACTTCCAGTAAGGATTACTAATGCCTTTCGGCTTATCTAAAGCAACAGTCTTAGGTGCTGCCGGAAGCGGTGGCGGCAGTGAAGGCGGCACTTATGAATGGATTGCTGGGTACACAGTAGATACCGCTAGCAGTATTAATTCAGTATCGATGGACACTAGTGGTGCTACTGATTACCAAGAATGGTTTATTAAGTGGTCTTTTCTTGGCACAAATCCAACAGATGTAAATGTTCAACTTAATGCAGATATCGGCAGTAACTATTACAGCAACGAATGGTGGACATACAACAGCAGTGCTGGCGCAAATGGTCTTTCTAGCAATGACGAGTTAAGAATGGTTTGGGCAGGCGGCACAGGTGCAGGTTATGCATCGCCTGTTGCTGGGATTATTAGTATTTCTGGTGGTAACACAGTCCGTAAACAATCTATTGAAACATTGACTTATAGAAGTTACGAGACTTACTCGACTTACGGTACTTATGACTTTGGGACTACGCTTAGAGCAGTTTCAGCCGCAACTATATCTAGTGTGACTTTGTTTGCTCAAACATCGTCTAACTATTTTAGTATCGGTGACACTATCCAATTGTTTGGTGTAAAGAAAACGAGTAGCTAATGGCAGGAAATAATTGGATTCCAATAGAGTCAATTAGTGGTGCCGCTACTGATTATTCGTTTACTAGTATTCCTTCTGGCTATAAAAGTCTTATTTTAAAAGGCTTAGTGCAGTCATCTAATAGCACATATATACAAGAGGGGTACCTTAGATGCAACAATGACACTGGTAGCAACTACGCAGATTCAGAATTTGGTTATCACTCAAATACGTCTACTGTAAAACATGCGATGGCTGACAATGTTACTGGCGGAACTGCTGGTTTTATTGGCGGTAGTTACTTAGGTGACTGGATGGCGCATGTAGAAATCCATATTTTTGGAAATGATGACTCGAATCGTTATACGCAATGGGTTGGAACTTCAGCTATGGGTGGAGGCTCTAACGGATATAACGTAACTATGTTTGGTGGCGGTCTTTGGAAAGACATGTCTGTTGTTACCCAACTAGATACTTTTGCTTTTAACTTTAATTCTAATTCTGTGTTGACTTTATATGGGCGGAAATAATGGCTGCAACATTTGACGAAATAGGAATTGTTACAGCAGACGGAACTTCCACATCGATGGAACTAACAGGCATCGATCAAACTTATGACGATTTGCAAGTTATTTTAGAAGTTTGGGTAGTAGACAGTGGCACTCAGCACACGGCTTACCTTACCGTTAATGGAGAAACTGGAACTGCCGTATACAACTCTGACATGATGTTCCAAGAAGGCAACGGAAGTTGGACGTATCAAGAAGACTACAATGCTTATTCAGGTTGGAGATTACAAAAACTTCCAACAGCATCTAGCGGTATTAGCGCTGTCAACGGCAACATGATTATAGATATGATGCAGTACACGGCTACTAGAACAAAGTCGTTTTTAATTAAACTTTGCACATTCCGGCCTGTTGGTTCAAACAGCGCTATCGGATCAGGTGGGTTAGGTTATAACAATACTTCTGCTATTAGCAGTCTTACACTTACTGCAACTAGTAATTTTGGAAGCGGTTCTACGATGACTGTTTACGGAATTACAAATTCATAAGGAAATAAAATGCCGAGCTACAAAATTGTTGTTGATTGTTCAACAGGAAAAGCAAGTAAGATTGAATTAACTGCTGATGAGATGGCAGCTATGGAAGCTAATGCTGCTAAAGACGCAGAGGAACGTTTAGCACAAGAAGCTGCGGCTGAGAAAACTGCTGCGGATAAAGAGTCAGGTAATCAGAAACTTAAAGATCTTGGTTTAACTGACGACGAGATCGTTGCTATTACTAGCTGAGGGTTGTTATGCCGTTTGGATCGAGTAAAGCCGCAATTTTAGGAGCCGCCGGAGCAGGCGGTTTCGACATGGAAGGTGGTGCTCGTACTACTGCTGGCGGATTCAACTTTCAAACTTATACGGCTAGTGGAACGGTAACAGTCATTGGTGAAGGTACGGTTGATCTAATTCTTGTTGGCGGTGGCGGCGGTGCTTATGACACAAATAGTTTTACCGGCGGTGGCGGTGGTGGCGGTGTTGTTCATGCCACCGGGGTTCCTCTTGTCGCTGGCGATTACACTTTGACTATTGGTGGCGGTGGCGGTAGCTCACAATCTGGTGGCTATAGCCTGTTAGCTGACTTATCTTTAGACGGAAACAATTTTAATATTATCTCTGGTGGGGGCGGTCAGGGGGGCCGTGGAGGTTGGTCTTACTGCTACGCAGGCACTTCCGGTAGTAGCTCAATGCCTTCTGACGGAACTTATCATTGGCGTTCCGGCGGTGGCGGCGGCGGCGGCGGCGAATGGAATGGTTATTGCGGCGGTTCTGGCGGTTCTGGCGGTTCCAGTAGTTCCAGTACAACTGGTTCGGTTGGCACATGGACTGTATATAGCGGTGGTACGGGGGGTACCGATTCTGGTGTATACGCTTCTGGCGCTGGCGGAGGTAGCGGTACTGGGAATAATGGTAGCGGATCAACAACTAGCCAAGAAGGTGGCGCAGGTTATCAATGGCTAGATTCTAATTATTATGGTCGTGGGGGTAACGGTATGAATGACTCAGACACACCACCTGCGTTGGGCACCAAGGGTAGTGGCGCCGGTGGACAGTCAGGAGTCGGAACTTTGCCCGGACAAGACGGTGTATTCATAGTCAGGTGGCCTGAATAATGAGAACTTTTGCAGAAGTAACCGAAAATGATCTTGTAATAAATGTTGCTGTATTTGAAGATGGTTGCACACCCGTCGATTTGGGATGGCCTAACTGGTATGAAACCGCAGATAATATTCGCAAAAACAAAGCTGGTCCCGGCTATACATTTGTCCCAGAAGCAGAAGGCTATCCTTTAGGGTTGTTCTATCCCCCATCTCCACATGATGGATGGGTGTTAGACGATAATTATGAATGGGGTCCGCCTGCCGACAAACCTTACCCAGATGGTTACGGTGAACCACCTAACACTTGGTGGTGGGATGATTTGATTGAAGACTGGGACCAGAAAACCCCTATCCCTGATCCAGAATGAAACTCGTAGACGCACCCGGCAAAGTCAACACCGGACGACCACTCAAACCGTTCGGGATAGTTGTTCACCACACTGCTTCAAACCGTAACGCAGATCCCGACAACGTGATCGCAATGTGTGTACGAGGAGTCAACAAAGTCCCCGGACCTTTGTACAACTACATCATTAAACGTGATGGCACCATTGTTAAGTTGACTGCTGAGAACGTGAAAGCTAACCACGCTGGTCGTGGGTTACAAGCTGTGTTGACACGGATGCAGCAGAATAATCCTGTTATTGGTGACGCTACTGGCCCCGGTAAGATCAGCGCTAACTCTCGTTTAATAGGTGTTTCAATTATTAATGACGGGTTAGGGGAAGATGTACCCGAGACACAAATGGAGGCACTTGTAAATTTGTGCGCTTTTCTGTGCGAAGGACACAACTGGAATCCTGATTGTGCTGTGATAGGCCACAAAGAATGGACCTCACGCAAAGTAGATCCCTCATTTTCCATGAGTGAACTTCGAGGGATGATTCAACGTCGCATGGTTACAACCATTCCTGCAATGACTTTACCTAAAGAACCAGAGGATGGGCTTGTTCCGTTTCCCGGAACACTCCGTAAGGGCTCACGTAGCCAAGCAGTTGTTCATGTTCAACGAGTAGTGGGAGCTTTAGCCGACGGAATATTTGGGCGTGGTACACTCGCCAAAGTAAAACAATGGCAACGGGTTAAAGGACTTGTTGCAGATGGCATCGTTGGTCCAAAGACTTGGGCGGCTATGCAGATACGGAGACAAGAAGTTGTTCAACCAGCGTTTTATTAAAGATAGTTTAGAACGTGCTGTCGCTACTTTCGCTCAGGCGTGGGTGGCTGCTATGGCAGTTCCCGGTCCAGATTGGATGGATTCATTACAGGTCGCAGGAGTTGCGGCCCTTGTAGCTATTGGTAAAGCTGTTGCTGCTCGAAAAGTGGGAGATCCTGAAACGGCATCAGTTACCGGTTAGAAAGATGAGGCTGTCCGGTGCCGCTCCCTGCTGTCAATCCGTACAACAAAGATGAGATTGAATATCAAGAGCCGGGGTTCGACTACGCCCCAAAATATCCGGGCAGCTACGATTACAACGAAAGTGGCATTCAATATCGGGAAGCTAACTTTCCTTACACAAAACGTGATGCGACTGTATCTGCGAGCACGATTGCGTGTTCGGCAGATCTGTCGCCCGTTTTCACCTATGTCTATACACCTAAACGTCCGGGCGGCGTAGCGTATAGGTCAGGTTATGACTACAACAAAACAAGCTTCGATTACAACGAACGTGATGCCTCCGTTCCAGACAACCGTGTCTTGGTGGATTACAGCCAGTCGGGTGTTAGCTATTCTCAGCCTGCTGATACTGGTTTTACTGTGGCGGCGATTGCGACGCCATCCACAATCGGTGTTACGACGGCGTTTTCGGCAGGCCCGTCGGTCCCGGCAACTGTTACGCCAGCAACGCTCGCCTGTCCGGTAGTAATTGTACCTTCAGTTACTGCTAACTCAATTAGCGTACACGCAGGCATAGCTGTTCCAGCTACCCTCCCTACTACCACAATCTCTGCGACTGTTACACCGGCTGCTGTGGCGTGTCAGGCAACATTCCCCGGTCATTCGCTGTACATAACTGTTGATGCGACACCGGGAGTCATTGCTGCCACATCGACAATGCCTTCAGCAACTGCTAGCGGTAACTTCACATTTGTAGCTTCAACGATTAGCTGCACTTCAACTGTAGAAGCACAACAAGTTTACAGAGTGCTAGTAATGCCTACCGCTAACACATTGCCTTCAGTGGGTGTCCCTGAAGAGTCTTCTCGACGAGCGTACGCATTAATGCGACACTTTGCTCCAAGAGCTAAAGGAGCAAACATATTTATTATTTCTAACAGCATCGTTCAAGATTTCTTGCCACCAGATACTTCTACAGTTACTCGGTGGATTTATGGAGGACATGACTCTCCTCGTGATCTAACATCTACAGAAGAAACCTTGCTTGTAAGCGCAGGGTATTCATTCGATGTAAGGAATATTTGATGCCCCTATATACGTTTCGTTGTTTAGATTGTCTTAATATGGAAGACATCTATTTAAAAATAGATGAAACGTTTAGTGGATCTTGTTCTGTTTGTGGAGGAGTTGTTAGAAAATATTATGGAAACGTTCGTTTAGCTCCGTCTGTTACACCAACTCGTAGCAACATAGATTTTGAAGCTACTTACTCTGCGGAACAAATGAAAATAAAAGACATGGCTGCTTACAAACGTCTTCGTGAAGAAGGGCTAAAACCTCCAGCAATTAATGGCTCTGCAAATTTAGAAACAAAAGCGGGAACTAAACATGAAATTAACTCAGGGATGCTTCTTAAAGACAACGACAGAAAGCGTAAAGAAAAAGCCCTTAATGATGTTCTCGGAAGTGGCTAATGAGTACCGCACAAGTTTGGATAGATGAAACACGAGAGATGCTTCTCTCTGGCTATGTCGAAGAATTACTTTTAGTAACTTCGCCAGCAGTCACAAACGCAACTAATAAGGCATTTGAAATTAGTGGCGCTTCTTCATCAGGCATAGTCCCCGGAGTTATTATAGAAATAGGGACAGAATTAATGTACGTGCAAACAGTTTCAGGCACAACTGTGACTGTTATACGTGGTTATGGAGGCTCAACAGCGTCAACAGACGGACATTTAGTTGATTCTATTGTAAGAGTTTCCCCTAAATTCCCTGCTCACAGAATTATCAACGCAATAAACGACGATTTATCTGACTTGTCTGCACCAAACAATGGTCTTTTCCAAATGCAGACAACAACATTTACTTACAATGCAGCAGTTGACGGGTACAACCTAGACACAAGCGGCAAAGAAATCCTTTCCATTTACTCTGTCACTTACGCAGACGTTGGTTCAGAAGCTAGCGAACCAGACGTAATGAACTGGCGATTAAAACGCAACAGAGAAACGTCTTCTTTTGCAAGCGGTAATGCATTAATCCTTTACACAGGCGCATGGCCGGGACAAAAAGTAAACGTTAGCTACAAATCTACTTTTACTCCTATTACTAATGGAGCAACGCTACAAACAGACGTAGGTTTACCTACAACAGCTTACGATTTACCTCCTTTAGGCGCAGCTTTAAGTCTTATGACTACCGCACCTATTAGAAGAGAATTTATAGACGCTCAGGGAAGCTCTCGACGAGCAGAAGAAGTGCCACCCGGAGCTATTTCAGCTTCGATGAGAGATCTGCGAAGCAGAAGAGACTACAGAGTCCAGTCAGAAGCAGCACGTTTAGTCGCTCAATACCCAGCAATGTGGAGCAGGAACTCTGCAAATCGCCCAAGTTCACAATGGAGTGGCTTCCGTCGTGAGCTTTAATTCAGAGTCGTTACCAGTCGAGCTAAATGGTGTTTCGTATCTAATTGATACGGAGCAATACAGACGCACAACAGTCCCTGTAGCAAGACAACAGCGAGACAACAGCAAAGAACCGGGTGAAAACACACTCGATACCACAGGTGCTTGGGTGCGATCACAAACAGACTGGTCTTACGGCGCTGGACAACTTTATTTAGACAAAGAAGACTCAGACAGACGCAGGTTTTATTCTTCACACGGTGTAGACGTTTGGACTAAAGGACAAATAAGTCTTTTACCTGTAATGGAAACACCCGGCAACACTCCAACGTTTACTACCGGAGACATATTTGTTGAGTCAGTAACAAACGCTTCAGGAACAGAATATATTTATGTAGCCCAAGCTAATAAACTTTACTGGGCTACAAGTCCAGCAGGCTTGTCACCAGCATGGGATAGCTCTTCAGGCATCACAGTCGGAGGAACAGTCACAAGCATAACAAGTGACGAAGCAAACATTTACCTTGGCTTTGATGGATCTATAGTCGCTGAAACAATCGCAGTAGGAGCTTCTGGCTCTACTTCTGCATTCGGTTCACTCGACCCAAACTTAATAAAAATATGTGCAGGTCGCATTATCGCAGCAGACGACAACGCTATCTATGAGCTAGACGCAGCAGGAGCAAAAGCTACATCATCGCTTGACTACACACTGCCTTTGTCAACAAGCAAATGGGTAGACGCTACAGCCGGAGCTAACGGCATTTACGCCGCAGCAAACACAGACAACACAGGCTCTATTTATTACATAGGAGTCAACTCAACAAACGGAGCACTGAACGCTCCTACTATTGCTGGCAGTCTCCCTAAAAACGAAACTGTCAACAAAGTTTTAGCTTATGCAGGGTTACTAGGCATAGCTACAAGCAAAGGTTTTAGATTAGCACTAATTAACGAACAAACAGGAAGCATCACATTAGGACCTGTAATAGACACAGGCGGCGCTGCTTACGCATTAGAAGCAGATGGCAAGTTCATGTGGTGGGGCGCTAATTACGGCCTTTGCTATAGAGCAGATCTTTCTGTATTTACAGACACTCTTGTCCCGGCTTACGCTGCTGACTTAGTTTCTTCAGTTTCTTCTACAACCTCTGACATTGTGAATAGCATCACACGATTACCAAACGCTGGTACTCCCAAACTATTTATAGGGGTTAAGCAAACAGGGCAACCAGCCATTCTGCAACGAGAACACAGAAGCGGAAACAAAGTCTCATCTGGATGGCTTATAGCTGGTGAAGTCACTTGGTCAACAGTTGTCCCGAAATTTCTTAGGTCAGGCGTTATAGACCTAGACCGTTCACAATTTGAAAACTCTAAAACTGCATACCAAGGCGCAGGCGTTGACTACACAGACCCTGATACCTCATACACTCTTGGCGCAGAAACAACTACACCTGTAGGCAAAATACGTTTAATAGCAACCAACAATGCAAACACTCCTTCGGCTATCCCCAGCACAACAGGCACATTAGTTACAGGCGTCCCAGTTAAATTTGATTTTTCTACACCTACAGACAACGTAAGAACATCTATTTCTTACGATATAAAAGTAGAACTAGAAGTTTCTGCAACTTCCCCTACTGAATCCCCTGTATGTCACGATTGGCAATGCACAGCAGTAGCTGTTCCTCGACGTGTAGACGAAATCATTCTGCCAGTAGTTCTACAACGAGATGTAGTTAGCGCTAGAGGCTCTGGCATACCTAAACGATTTGACTCTTCAGAAACATTCACCCGTCTAAGAAACCTTATGGAAAACGGTGAAGATATTAGTTACCAAGAAGGCGACAGAGTAGAAACTGTAACTATTGAGCGTTTAGAAATGCAACCAGACCGCTTATCCGACAACGGTGCATGGTGGGAAGGTACTCTTTTAGTCAGGCTTCTCACAGTTCCAAGTTAAGAGGGGAAATGGCTAAAACCCTGTTCTTTGATATAGAAACAGCGCCGAACCTTAGCTATGTGTGGGGGCAATGGCAACAAGATGTCATTGAGCACAATAGAGAGTGGTACATCATATGTTTCTCATACAAATGGGAACACGAAAAGAAAACACACGTCGTATCTTTAGACGACTTTGATCTCTACAACAAAGAACCTGAAAACGATTTTGATGTTGCTTACAAACTCTGGCAATTACTAGACGAAGCAGACATAGTAATAGGCCACAACTCAGACGCATTCGACATCAAGAAAGCTAACGCACGATTTGTTTACCACAACTTTGGACCAACTGGTCCTTATCAAACAGTTGATACTTTAAAGATTGCGCGTAGACATTTTAAATTTAATAGCAACAGACTCGGACATCTCGGAGAACACCTTGGACTCGGGGGAAAAGAAACCACAGGAGGATTCCAAACATGGGCAGGTTGTATGAAGGGTGAAGCTAAAGCGTGGGCAACCATGAAGAAGTACGCCAAACAAGACGTAGATCTTTTAGTAGATGTTTACGAACGGCTACGACCGTGGATGACCAATCATCCTAATAGAAACGTAATCGATTCAACTTCTCGTCATTGTCCTACATGTGGCAGCGACAAGTTACAAAAACGTGGAGTTCGGTGTACACGAACCATGAGCTACCAAACATACCAATGCCAACGCTGTCGTTCTTATTGCAGAGAAAGACTAACTAACACCTCTGCACGCCCCGAAGTAGTGTAATTACTGCGAGTTATAATTAGCTGGGAAACGACGTTCTTTATCAGGTTGCAAAATACGTGCTTTACATTTCTTGCATCTACATCCACCAACTAAATACGTTGCAAGGTATCCGTGTGTAGTGAAATCTTTTTTAGACCACTCAACCCGACCTTGGTTGGTGATCTTCACTAGTAATCTTCTGGATTAGACGCTTCATCCTTAAAAATGTTAGCCATTCGCAAAGCTTCTTCTTTAGTTCGATACCACTCACGCATATGACTGTCACAAATCACTGCATACCCGGGAACACTAAGCCCTGCGCCGATTCTTGCTACTAATTTTTGTACTTTAACATCCATCGTTATCTCCAATCACGATGTCCCATTTATTTTACCACGCTATGTGAGAATTAGGGCGGGATGGTGAGGTAGAAAGGAGAGTAAACACCCCCACATCCCATCACCGGCGATGCAAACCGGCTAGCCCTTAGACCTTAACTGTTCACGTAAAGCTCGCAAACGTTTTACGTTTTCTTCCCTAGGAAGATAATCCCTTTCTATTGCTTCGACCTTCATCTTATCTCGTCGGAGTAAAGAATGATAATGATTTCTGAAATCAGCTATCGAAGGCCAGTAACTATTACTGCTTACTAAATCGTTGATAGTCTCGACAACTACATCTTTTTCTAAAGACATTAACGCTGAATGCCAAATCCTTAACGTTCCTTCTGGAATGTTGCTGCTTACCCACCACATCTGTGACATAAGCATAAGCATTTCATCTGCATCGTTTTCATTCATTTAATGAAGGCTCCTCAATAAGCATTATCCACGAAGACAAGGGTCTAAGCGCTTCAGCGTAATCTGCTGCTGCATCGAACCCATTAAACGGGCCAATCGCTTTGTACCCGTCATCCATATTCCCTTGCAAAATAATACAAGGATCTGTTATTTCAGGATGCTCGTCCCATCTATCAAGATGCGAAAGGCTTCCAATTCCCTTTGCCACGCTTTTTCCTTTCATCACGAAGAGAAATTATGCGAGCGCCTACACGCCCATAACGTCCTTCATCTTCATCTTTTAATCGACGCAAAGCTACCTCGAAAGCAGACTCAGTAAACGCCCAAGTAATATCCAAGGCTTTATAACATTCATTTAAAGTCCAACCGCTTTTAACCGCTCGATCGACTACCCATTTAATTTTCTTGGGCTCTGTCATAGGTTTTCTTGTTTGTTCACTCCACCACAAGTTAAGCATAGACCTTGTGTCTTGAAACTTTTCTGGTTGAGTGCTTTCAAACGGAACCAGATTCCCCATTACCAATCCTTTCTTTAATTAATTGAGCAAAGCTATGCATCTCCATAACTACATACGCTCCACCTGTTCCAAAGTTGCGACGTTTAACTAAAGCAGCCCCAAACTTTGCATCAGCATTAATGCGTTCTTGCTCAGTTTCTTTCATTATTTGAGACAAAGAAGATAAAGCATCCTTCCTGTTTTTACATTCAAAAACAAATTCAGGAAGGTCTAAACAACGAATATCTCCTACGTCTTTAGTTCCTACCAAAGGCAGTCTCATAAACTCTGACTTTGTGTAGCTTTCTAAATACCTGACACACTCAGTTTCCCAAGCGGTCCCTTTTTGTTTTGCTTTACTCATGTAGGAGGATTGTCCTCTTGTATTCTGTCTTGCACATAAAAAAACTCAGTTAAAATGTTTTGAAGAACAAACGATACACACTGTTCCATAATATTTGCAGGTTCAATAAGACCACTAAATGTTGGATGATGTTCTATTTGCTGCATAACTTCCAACGCTTCTAATTCAAGACGATGCTTCAATTTTTTGTCAACCAAACTAGAAAGCAAAACAAAATCGTCGTTAAGCATTGGAATTTTTATTTGAAATATTGCGTCATCTTCTTCAAACATTAAAAAGGTTCCTGATCTGTTTCGAACCCCCTTTGGACTGTTTGCACTGCTGTATCTTCAGTTACATTACTACGTGCAGCGCCACGTTCTTCCCAACGATACGAAGGGCCGCCTTCATCAGCATACAAGCAAAGCTTGCTACGTTTTTCACCGTCTTTGGTTTCCCAATTATCTTCTTTCATGCGCCCTTTAACGATAACCCGAGTGCCTTTAGACAGTTCTGACATGCGCTCTGCGAGCGTGTCCCAGCATTTAACTTCGAACCAATGCGTTTGCTTAGTGTCATCTCTGCCTGTTGTCACAGCAACGGACAATCGGACATTAGCTTTTCCTGATTGGGCATAACGAAGCTCAGGTTCTTGACCTAAGTTTCCTGCAATAGTGATTTCACTCATTACTTTCTTCCTCTCTTTTTTCGAGAATGTCTGCGAGAACGTAGTTCCCGTCATGTTTATGCCAAAGGTGCAGGCCAAGGCCTAACCTCATTGCACATCTTTTAATGCCGTCAGACGCACAAGCTTTTAAACGTGCTCCGTCTGTTTTCCAGTTGTTCGGATTTTCGCACTCACCAACCTCTTGTATCGAGGTAGTTCGTCCATCAATGTCAACAGTAAGAGTACAGAGGCAACCAGTAAGAGTACCGTCAGCATCCCGAACAAGAGTATCAATAGCAAAATCATGTGGACCTACTATTCCTAGTAAAAACTGCGACACAATGCCGTGTGGCACATATGAAGCAGCAAATTTTCCGGGTTTTGTTTCAATGAATTTGTCTGGAAATGGGCTAGCTAGTTTAGCTAATTGGCTCATTATTCTCCTTAGTAGTTAAATGAATAACATCTTCTATGTTTATATCTCCGTATTGTTCACAGATGTCGTAATGAGAACAGTAATTACATTCCCACGGCACTTCATCTGCCCAATAAGTCTTTAAACCTTCAGGTAATAACCCTGTAGTTAAAAAGTTTCTAGCAACACGAGCATGTTCTTCTAAAAAATAAGTAGTAGCTCCTGCGATAGACGTTTCGCTTTCATCAAACGATTCGTGTATGTCATACAACCACTCGATCATGTCACCAGCACGAGCACTGTCTTTCCAACGCCCCGGCGTTGCATCAGTACAAACATAGACAAGATGAATTTTGTTGAGCCCTAGCCCTAACGCATATGCACATGCTTGAAATAGGTGCTCTTCTTTTGGTCCTTCTTGTCTTGCTTTGCGAAACCCATAGTTACGCATCGTTTTGATTTCTAAAACCGTGTAATCGTAGACCCCATCAGCATGACCAGAAGTCATAACTTCAGGCATACTTACAGACACTTCGCACTCAAAGTTAGGAACCTTGTTGCTAAATGCTTGCTGTATGTGATCGTGCATAGTGTTGCCAACTTCTCTAGCAACAAACCCATTGACAGCATTTTCGCCAGCTTCAATACGTGGTATACCCATGCCATCAAACATTTGTTTTCTATCGCATGTAGTTATACTCGACAGCCTTAAAAACGAACCATCTGCTGTTGGTTTGTTATCAGGATGACGTATATGTGCGCGAAGAGCTAGCTCCGCTGGGCCTTCTATGTACTGCATCAATTCCCCTCTCTAAAACCCATTATATCAGGCTTCTACGAGAATCTTTGCTGCTTTTTCAGTCATTGGCAACTTACCAAAAATTACATTTGCTTGATGCCTACGTGTACGATCACGAACACTTTGTATACCTTTTAACGGCTTATCTTTTTGTTCCCACGCTTGAACAGCCATAAGTGCACCCCACTTAGTGTTACGCACACCAGCTATATCTTCGTCAGCATAAAAACGATTATTTAACTTGGATTTTGTATTGCTCCAACGAGTTAATGAATTCCAATAACCTTGGGCAGTTGCTGACTTATCGTGTCTCGGCGTATCGCCAATCAAGTCTTTAACTAATGAATTCCATTGATGATCTACAAACTCTTGGTTAGCCATCCGCTCAATCTGTTGAGCGTACTGTGTATGACGTTCGTATCCTTTGCACAACTCTTCAACAGCTTCCTGCATCATGCCCTGTGGATTACCCATCTTTTTGAATCTAAAGAGAGCTTCTTTATCTAAGATGTTCCACTTAAATGTGTTCGCACACACAACAGCAGTTGCAGATTGAGTAGCAATCAAAGGAACTTTGCGATCATGTCCATTACCAATATTGAATATTGATTCGACTTCTGACCACCCCGGGATATTGATTTTATCTTTGAATTTTAACGACACGTAACCAACAGCACCGTTGTCGTACGTTCCAACTGATTCAATAGTTTCTACTAAACCAGTATCAATTAACAGCCCAGTCAAATCGTCAATCATAAAACGATGCTGAACAATTTGATATTTAGAACTTACTTCTGCATGCGCATATGGGTAATTGACCATCTTCAAAACATCTCTGCCGTCAAGCTGAAATGTATTCCAAGAATGTCTATTGCCATCAAGTTCTGAACGATCACCTATGTGATGAATTAAAATCGGTGTCCGTTCAACTTCGCACCAATCAAAAGCATCACGAGCAGTTTCCCAATTAATACTGCCGATGTTTCCTAACTGATGCCAAGGAGTTTCCCGATACAAAGCATGCTTTGCATCAAGCGTTGTCATTTGATGTGACACTGTGTTTCTCGCTTTCTTTATTAATAGCTTTTAATAGCTCCAACATTGTTTCTTCAGTGATGCCTTCAAGAGACAAACCACCAATAGATATATGCCACGATCCAGTGGTAAAACGAGTGGCCCATACATAACTTTTGCCTTCGCCATAACGCACAGTGGCTAACAATGTGTCTTTATCTTTGAATACAAGTTCACGTTCTTCTTTACACGCTTCGTTGTAAACATCTGTCTTAACACGCAAATACTTCACGTATTCTCCTTTTCTTAAAGACTTTTATGGTTGTATATAACTAATATAAATTTTGGTACTTCCGTCTTCTTCTGTTCTGGTAGTTGTTTTAATACTTCTTGCTTGTTCTTCAGTAACAACTAACGGTTGAAGCTTCATAAGTTGATGGCGTCGTTGTTTCGGACTGTTATAAATACCGGGCATAGAATCTTCTTTCTGGTTCACAACATCTAATACAGCCCATTGATTTGGGGACGCAAGTATGTGTGGAATTAATCCAAGAATTTTGTCCATTCCTTTCACCATTCCATGCGCTGAAATTCCATTAAAACCACGCTTTAACGTTGGCGGAGCTTCCCAAATTACTTCTGATTCATTAACAAGTTTCATTTTGAAACCCTTTCTTGTTTATCTCTGACCAGTGATTTACTGGCAGACTTTCAGGAGAGAGGATGCGTTAAAGGCCAACACTAAACACACCTTGCTCTGGTTACCCGTACGAGCACATCCCCTCTCCCTTTCTTGCAACCTTTCAGGCAATATTATACCAACAATAAATCCAAGGGAAAACCTCCTTCGAGGCTGGATTTATGCAGGATTAAGCATCCGAAAGGTCACGTTCTCTTCACAACAATAATCGTCACACCAATGCTTTTCTAAGATTTTGCTGCGGCTATCCATCAAGCAATCCCAACACATTGGGTGGATGTCATTGTCGTCATCGAATTCATAGTAATAAGTATCTTCAAGCAAAATGTAACCATCACAGTAATGACATGCGTGCCATCCTTTGTCCATTACATCCCCCTCGCACGCATAATTTGTTCACGAGTAAACGCATCATGCTCAACAAAACCAATATCTCTTTTTACACCTTTTCGTTTAGACTCAGAGTCCTGACGAGCAGCTAACCGTCTATCCTTAGCTGCTTTTCTAGAATACTCACGATGAGCACGGGTACAATCTTCGCACCTGCAACCACGCTGGTAACTAGCTTCATTAGCAGTACAATTTAAAACGGCCAATTCCCCTCTTCTTTCATTTCGTCGATGCGTCGGTCAACATCGTAACCTTCGTCATACTCGACATCATCATCTGGCAACAACTCGCCAAATGGATCAAAAGCATCCCAATCAATAGCCATATTTCTCCCCATTCATAGTCATAACTACAGCTTCTCGTTCCTCGTGAGCAGCAAAACTATAATGATCTTCAAGCTCACTTAAACGATCACTTTCTATAGCCCGCATCATCTCATCAACAGCTTCTTCTGGATCTTCAATATCGGATTCATAATTAACAATCCAATACAAAGTTTGCTTAAGTTCAACTTCAAACTCATGCATGTGTTTTCTCCCATTCTTTTTCAGTGGTTTGCCAAACATACTGAGGACCAGCATGTCGTTCTTTACGCTTAGACAACCGAGTTTCTTGACGCTTACACGCATAACAAACAACAGGCTCAATAATCCCTGCTCTTTGCGCTTTCTTCATCAATGGCCCTAAAAGCCTAGAATTATCCAACTCAATATCCATACGCTTTAACGCTGCATGAACCTCATCAGTAGTCCAAGCAATACCCGGCCTATGATTCATAGCAACCGCATAAATAGCATGCTTAGCTGCACGTTTCTGAATGTCTTTAGAATAAGTCTCAACTACACCCATACCATAATTGCGTAGCTGCTTACCCTCTTCCACACTCATTAGAAGCTACCGCCAGCAATAACATCACCTAAACGATCAGTATTACCATAAGCATCTTCAAGAGCTATCTCTATCTGACGAGCACGCTCCTGAGATTCCTTATACATATCTTCCATCATCTCATCGAGGTCATAATCAATCTTATGAATAATGACTTCAAGAACTTCAATAGTTCTCTTATCACTGCTCTCAGCTAACTTCTGCTGAGTCTCAACAAGAAACTTTAATATTGCTTCTGCACTAACTAACTTTGGTCCCATTAGAACAATCCCGCTTTCTTCCATATTGCATATAAAAACAATGACACAACTAACAAAGGCACCGCACTAAGTACCCCCCTAGTCATACCTGCTAATGCTGACACTGCCAACACCATTACTATTTTTCCTTTCTATTTACACCACGTACTTTTGTCGCATCTGATAGTGAATCATGCATGCTTGGGGGGAGGCGAGGTGACATCCCCTGCATTATTAGAAGGCTCAATGCCTTCTAATAATGCTGCTCTATCCACACTTGCAAGCTCAATGCTTGCCAGTGGGGTGGGGTTTGGGGGCTGGCCCCCATAGCTGGCAACTTGTTGACAGCAAGCGGGGGGTCCGGGGGGAGAAGCATTCTCCCCTCCGGCCTGATCCAAACCGGAGAGTTTGGCGATTGGGGTCCGGGGGGCATCGTTGCCCCTCGGAGATGGTGTGCTGATCTCTCAGCACATGGTCTGGGTGTCGGGGTGTCCACGGTATGCGTGGGAGCTTGCGACCCGCAGAGCGTAGGTAACGGCGACTCCATCTTAGCCGGAGCGCAGCGGAGGCAAAATTTTTTGGGCGCTGCGAACATGTGTTCGACTGGCCGCAAAAAGCACAAAAGGCCCTCCTGGACTCACTCTTTCTGAGTCCAAGAGGGCCGATTTTTTTTGTGTCAGATGTTCAGCACTTCGCCGAAATCGCCATCGAATTTCTCCGGCGCTGCGGCTGCTTGCTTCATGATCTCGACTCGCCGACCTTTTCGCATTGTCGCCATGTTCCGGGCGATATCGTCAAAGGCCTCGACGAGTGCGGCTTGGTGGTCGTCGTCGATTACTGACAACTCTGCAAGCCTCCACATAGTGACGGGCTCACCGGCTCGGGCGTGCTTTACTCCTCGAATCCCTTCGGCTTCGTTCGGCTCGACTTCCCATTCAGGAAACACGGCCACCCCACCGTCCCGATTACGTTCGGGGCGTTCCGGGTGAAACTCCCAACGGCAAACGGCGGTCCGAGTTTCTCGGGCTCCGTTCTCGTCTGGGCTTCCTACCGGAATTGTCGCAAGGTGAAGCTGCTGTTTCGTCTCTTGCGTTTCGGTTTCGAACGTGCCGGAAGTTTCCCCAACACGTTCGCCAGAATCGCCTATCGTTGCTTTGCGTTGAGCTTGCAGGAACGTCAGCAAGTCTTTTTGGTCTTGCTTGAACGTTGCCCAATTCGCCATACCCGAAAGAGCTTCCACTCTTTCGTGGTCTGCTTCAACGTCAACTAATAGCGTGCTAGTTGCGCTGTGCTCGACGATGCCGTTAGCGGTACGAATCGCACGAATTACTAAATGCGCTTCTTTGTCTGATCCGTCAGAGCGTGCGCCTTCGTGGGCTACGCCTTCCGGATCGGCATAAGCTTTAACCATTTTCTATTCTCCCTTTTCTTTCTGTTTCTATTATTTTTAATAGATCTACTAATTGCAGCTTGAAGGGCTGCACGGTCTATCGGCTGAGTGTCAGCCATTGTGTTTCGCCTCCCGTTGTGCTCGGCGCTTTATCGCACCGTCTAGATACCGTCGATGGCGGCGGAAGCCGATGCGGTTTACGAGGTCGGCGTGTTCTAAATAGAATGCGTCGGTGTGGCGGTCTGGGTGCCATGTTACCAACCATCGAATATCATCCATTGTGGAGTTCTTCCATCATTCGACGCCAGCCGTTTTTGGTGTACGGATTGCGGACTAGCTGTAGAAACTCGATGTGCTCGGCGTGGCTTTTGCACGAACACTTTCTGCCCTTATGTAACATATCGTCCCTTTCTCCTTTGGGCCTATGATAGCAGCCTTTTATCTACAATTAAAGATACAATAGCTAATAATTTTAAATACTTATCCACACATCCTCCTTCATTAGCCATCATTAAACCTACAAAACAACTACCTAACACTTACTAAACCTCTGCATCAACAAAAGCTGTAAAACAAACAAGCACCAATACCCGTCCCACAACGCCTGCAAAAACACACGCTCAAACACAACAACCACCTCCTTTCAAAAAACAAACCAAAAAAACCTACAAAAAACGACCCTAAACAGCACCGACCCACACCCCATAAGCCCGGGCGTGGCCGGGCGCACAGCGTCGGGGGCTGTCCCCCGGAGTCGTCTCGGGGCGATACCCGAGCCGCCGGAGGCACAACAACACAGCCGCAGCTTCGGCCCTTATAGCCGAAGCAAGGCGGAGTAGTTTTCCCCACCAAAAACAAAACATACGAGCAACAACATGGGGGAAACTACAGGGCAACCACTTTAGTCTGCTTGCAACCTCGTTGGTTAGTTGGTTTAGGTGTGGACTTGGGGTAGCGAGCGCAGCGGAACGCTGCTGACCGGCGTAGCCGGGATGCTTTCGAGGGACGAGAAAGGCGAGCGGTTGGCGTAGTGTGTGAGCAGTACCCCTACCCCTACAATTCAACGTTTGGTGCTGTAACCATTGTTAAACCTGACGGTGCTGCAACCCCGGGGATGTGCCGAGCCTCCCCCCTTGTTAATACATGATAATGAGTGTGTTGGGGAGTTTGGTTCAACTATGTGGTTTGTGTGTGGTTTAGGCCTTGGATTCCTCCGAGTGTTGGGGCCTCTCTTGCCTTGACCGAGCCGTGCTGTGCTGGTCGCTCTATGCCCCCCGTGTTGGGCCGTCGTGTCTGGACATAGAGTCAGAAGCCCCTCTGACGGGCGATCATACGGTTGTTAGCCGCTGGTGCGGTTGTACTGTATCATGGCTTCGTGTCTCGTACTGTGCCTTCGCCGAAGAAATCGGCTTCTTATTATAGAAAAAACGCTAAGGCTAGGGCTAAGAAGGCTGCTTATGATAAGGCTTTTAATGCTCGGCCTTCTCAGAAGAAGGACAGGGCGGCGCATGGGCGTGCTCGTTATAAGGCAAAGAAAGCAGGAACTGTGAAATCTAATCAGGATATGGTGAGGGGGAAGGGGGGTAAGCTGCGTGCGGGGGATCGGTCTAGGAATCGGGCACGTAGATGACTATTGAGGATGTTGCTGAAAGAGCAGATGTTTGGTCAGAATCAATTAAAAGAATTATAAAAGCTATTTCTGCTGCCGGTGTTGCTCTTGCTGGCGCTGTTATGGCCCTTTTGGCTTTGTGGCCGAGTTCGGACCCTGAGCCTGTTGTGCGAACAGATCTTATTCCTGCTGTTTCGCAGGGTATGGGGTATGGTCCACAGTGTTCGCAACTTTACAATACCATAGAACACACTTGGACAGAATCGCAATGGACTGTTTGGGAATCATTAAAGAGAGATTTGGGTTGTTAAATGCCTGCTAAAAAAGGTTTGTATTCGAATATTCATGCTAAACGTAAGCGTATTAAGGCTGGGAGTGGTGAAAAAATGAGAAAACCCGGAAGTAAGGGTGCTCCTACTGCTAAGGCTTTTAAACGGTCTGCTAAAACTGCGAAGAAAAGAAAGAAGTAATGCCTGCTAAACCAGATCCTCGATTAAAACGTGCAGGGGTTAGTGGGTATAACAAGCCTAAACGCACTCCTAACCACCCAACTAAATCGCATGTTGTTGTAGCGAAGTCTGGTGACCAAGTTAAAACAATTCGGTTTGGGCAACAGGGTGTTAGTGGTGCAGGAAAAAATCCTAAGAGTGCTAAGGAAAAAGCTCGTAGGAAATCTTTTAAAGCTCGTCACGCAAAAAACATAAGCAAGGGGAAGATGTCTGCCGCATATTGGGCAAACAAAACAAAGTGGTAAGTCGTGGTTATTTACGGTTGCGACTGTGAAGGGGAAGAATGTGTCTGTCATTTTTACCATTACGACTGCGCTTGTGAAAATTGTCCTAACTGCCTTAATGATTGTTTTTGTTTTGAATATGCTGAACCAATGGAAGAACCGATGGAACCTCTGAGTATTGCGGAAATAATTGATGAGAACCCTGAAATGTTGGGTGATCGTCCAGACATTGATCCTTTTGAGGATGACGAGGTTCTTGAATGCGGGTTAGAAAATCCAGAGATTTGTGACACTTGTCAGTAAGGGGACATAATGCCTTCAGGCAAAGCAATCAGCGCAGAGTTGTGGGCCGAATACCAAGCACTGCGGCGGCAAGGCCAATCGATATACGGGGCCGCACAAAAATGCGGTATCTCTTACCACGCTTGCCGAGACGCAGAAAGTGGAAAAGCCCCGAAAAATTACACTGCCGCTGAAGAAGCTTTAGGGCAAGCTATACAACAAGTCCCTACATATGAAACGTTGCCAGATGAGGCGCAAGCAGCGTACAACAACATAGAAGTTTTCGCTAAACGCTATTTTGGGATTGTTCTTCAGCCTTGGCAGATAGAAGCGACAGAACGAATTATGTCGTTGATGGAAACAGAGTACGAAGAATATGTAGTAATAAATGCTCCTCCGGGGACAGGAAAGTCCACATTTTTCGCTAAAGTACTTCCTGCATGGGCAACTGTGCGTAATCGTGCTATTCGTGGCATGATCGGGTCTTCAACGCAGCGTTTGGCTGAATGGTATTGCCGCAGGTTGCGCGCCGAGTTAGATCGAGCGCATCCAGTTAAAGCCGAATTAAACGACGTTCGTTTAAAGTTGGCGGTTGACGCCGAAGCCACGCTGCAAGAAGACTTCGGGTTGTTTAAACCAGATTCTTCAGAAATATGGCGCGCTGAAGCTTTTACTGTGCTACAAAAGGATGACACCCCGTTATCTCAAAAAGAACCCACATGGTCAGCTTTCGGGATGGATTCTGGTTTCCTTGGAGGCCGGTTCGATCTTGTAATCTGGGACGACGTATACGATCCACGAAAGATGCGTTCAGCAGAAGCTCGTGAAGATATGCGCCGCTGGTGGGACGAGGTGGCAGAAACCCGACTAGAACCCGGTGGTTTGCTCGTTCTACAGGGACAACGCATGTCAGCAGACGACATTTACAGGTATGCGTTAGACAAAGTGGCTCCTCCTGACGATATGGACCTAGAAGAAGAAGAATTTGAAACAGAAGACGCACCAGAAGAATGGCGTAAATACCATCATCTTAAATATCAAGCGCACCATGAAGAGCTTTGTCAAGGCGATCACAAACCTGACGCCGCACCTTGGCCCGAAGGGTGCTTACTTTACCCTCGCCGCCTCCCGTGGCGACGACTTAGACACGTTAAAGCGCAAACTCCAGACCGATTTGAAGTCCTGTATCAACAATCAGACGTAAACCCTTCCAACGTTTTAGTAGATCCGTTGTGGGTTAGCGGCGGACAAAGCACAGATGGAGTATTCCATCCGGGGTGTTGGGACGAAGATAGAGACTTGTGGGAGTTACCTTCCAACATATCGTCAGATTTACACGTTATGGCAAGTGCAGACCCTTCCCCTTCACAATTTTGGGCTTTGCAATGCTGGGCATACGCCCCCGAAACTGAGTTCAGATATCTGCTAGAGTCCTATCGACGTAAAATGGATGCCCCATCTTTCCTAGATTGGAGCCATGAACGCCAATCATTTTCTGGAATAGCAGAAGACTGGTGGCAAATTAGCAATAATTTAGGACATCCAATTACACACTGGATTATTGAAGCTAATGCCGCCCAAAAATTTATTCTCCAATACGATCACTTCCGACGCTGGGCAGCGTTACGCAACGTCCAACTGGTCCCGCATTATACGCACTCTAAAAATAAAGGCGACCCCAAGTACGGAGTGCAAATGCTTGCTCCGTTATGGCGTGTCGGCAGAGTGCGTTTGCCCGGTAAACAAAACACTGAAGCAAGACCTCATTCAATGCTTTTGGTCAACGAAGTAACCCGTTGGAACGCTGAAGGCACTGGTGCCCGCACAGATGACTGTGTTATGGCACAATGGTTCTTAGAACATAATTTAGAAAAACTTTATTTACCTACTATGATTAACACTCGTCAGTGGCGTCCATCGTGGATGTCTAATGACGACGAACCAGCTTTGAGGTAACTGTGAAAACAGTTGACGAAATCGTTTCAATATATGCTTCTCGTTCACAACTAGCCGATGGCGCTAAAGAACGAATGAGGGTACTCCGAGATTATTATAACGGAGATGTAATTGTTCCGCTACCTGAACTTGACTCTGACGAACAATCAGCAGTAGCTAATCTTTTAGCGCAAGGTTTAGACCAGACAGCTATGCGTATAGCTTCTACGAGCCCTGACATATTTTGTCCTCCTGTAGACACAAAAACTAAACGAGCAAGAGATAACTCTCGTATCCGCCGCCAAGCACTTTTTGGATGGTGGGAAAATTCGCGCATGGATTTACAACTTGCTAAACGAGCAAGACACTTAATTGGGTATTCCACTACCTGCACTCAAATTAGGTACAACCCTATAAAAGGATGCCCTGAATGGCATTTACGTGATCCGCTAACTACTTACCCAGCAACAATGCTTGGTGTAGACGACATGCGGCCAAGAGATGTTGTATTTGGGTACGAACGCAGTCTTGGGTGGATAAAACAAATGTACCCAGAAGCAGGACGAATTTTCCAAGGAGATTCAGTTAGCGACGATCACAGTATCGAACTTATTGAATATCTCGACGAAGAAGAACAAGTTTTAATTGGACGTAGAGGACCAATTAAAAGCGGATCATTTATACCTTCGTCAAACGAACAAGAAAACATTCAAATTGAACTAGAAAGAATTCCTAACTTTTTAGGAGAAACCCCTCTAGTTTGCGCTAGCAGAATTGCATTAGACACAGCACAAGGCCAATTTGACGGAATCCTTGGCATGTACCAAATGCAAGCACGCTTAATGGCGCTTGAAGTTATAGCAGTACAAAAAGGCGTATTCCCAGACACATGGCTAGTAGGCCGAGCAGGGGAAACACCACAAATAGTAAACCCAGCAGACGGCTTAACTGGCGAAGTCGGTGTAGTACGTGGCGGCGATTTACGAGATATGCAGATGCAACCGGGTTATATGACTAACCCAGCAATCGACAGACTAGAAAGAGCGCAACGACTAACCGCTGGCATCCCCCAAGAATTTGGTGGAGAGTCAACATCCAACATCAGAACTGGCCGCCGTGGCGACGCAGTCCTATCCGCAGTCGTTGATTTCCCTGTGCAAGAAGCACAAAAAATAATGGCTCGTTGTTTGCAAGAAGAAAACAAACTAGCTGTCAGCATGGCAAAAGCTTATGGTGGCAGACGGCCTACTTCGTTTTATGTGTCAACTAAAACCGCTAAAGGACGAGTTGACTATGTACCAAACGAAAACTTTGACAGCACCGACAACGTTGTTAGCTACTCACAAGCTGGAGCCGATATCAATAATCTCATTGTTGGTGGAGGCCAACGAGTCGGAATGGGAACAATGTCTAAACAATCGTTTATGTCTATTGATCCCTTGGTTGATGACCCAGAATTTGAACACGATGCAGTAATAGCTGAACAACTTGAAACAGCGTTACTTTCATCGTTGCAACAACAAGCAGCAGAAGGAATTATTCCTCCTGCCGATCTTGCACGAATTATGGACTTAGTGAGAAGCGACAAGTTTGAACTCGCTGAAGCAGTAGAAAAAGTTCAACGTGAAGCACAAGAACGACAAGCGCAAGAAGTCCCAATGAATGCTCCAGAAGCGCAACCGGGATTAGCTTTACCGGGAATGGGGGCAGAAGCAATGCCTATGGAAGCACAAATGGGTGACCCTGCTGAAGCAGCTTCGCTAGAAGAACTTATTGGTGCGCTGTAATGGTTAGAGCACGCAAACAACCTATGCGAGCAGCAACTAACCAAGAATATGGGGCAGCTAAAGAACAAATGGATGCACAACGAGAGACACCGTTGCCGCAAGATGTTCAGATGATGCCACGACCCGGAGCTATAAATCCGGCTGACACACCAGATCCTTTCGGTCCTTCAGAAAGACCAGATGAACGTATATATACGCCGCCTATGCCTACAGGGGCAACAGCCCCAGCTACAGGTCATACTGCTCAAAGAGCACAAAAATTAGGTGTTGTAATTCCAAGTCTTTTAGCGACTATGGGTTCATCTGACTTTACGACTCCGGCTACACGCAAAGTTTTGCGTCAATACGAAGCGTCCCTTCCACCATCAACGGATGAATAATGAGCATTCAAGAGCGTTTTGGCAATATCGCTAATGCCGCATGGCAAGGCACAGATTCTGCTTTTGAATTTTTAACAGACATCCTTCAAGAATTTACGGGTTCGCAAGACGAATACGATGGGATGGTAGGCACAATATGGGGGTCTTGGAATGACAACGTTATTGGTGAAGGTGGCGTATTACAAAGCGCTATAGGGCCAGAAGGTGTTGGCGGAGAAATAATTGATGCGTTGCCTAATCCTGTTAAAGATGTAGGTCGCCCTATATTTAACGCCACATTTGACACTATTGACGTTGCTTACGAAATGGTCTTTGACCGTCCTTTAGCTGTGTTATTTACATTGGCAAATGCTGGTGTTATGGATGGCACAATAACTAACTACATTGATCCTCGTGTGTGGCAACAAGCAGCAGAAATTGCAAGCTTGGGCGATGTATTTGATTCAGATACATGGACTGGGGATTCTGGGGGATCGCGAAGTGCTGGACAAGCGTTTGCTTTAATGATTAATCGAGCGAACATACTTGATCCTACAGAAGTAGAACGTATTGAAGGAACCCCGCTTTACAACATTAGTTCTGGCATTGTTGACGCTGCATTGCAATGGTATTTAGATCCAGCCAATCTTGCAGGTAAAGCAATAAAAGCAAAACGTTCTACAAAAAATCAAGAACTACGAGATCAAGTAGTCGAAGGAAATTACGAAGCTGTTTTAAACACAAACGGGTACAGAAACTTTAAAGGCGCTTTAAAAAATATTGTTGACGAATCAGAAGTTCCTTTTTCAGACAAGTTTAATAAAGGCGAAGGATTTGTTTTTGACGACGAAGTAAAAATTGGAGAACTAGCAACAAAAATTTTAGGTGCTGCAAAACGAGGACAATTTGGTCGCCCGTTCCGCAACATGACATGGGATGAAGCTCAAACGTATGCTTCTCTTTCAGGCGGACTTGACGTTGGACGCATGGACCAAGCGTTTGACTACATGATCCGCATACAACTAGGCGATGTCCAAGCTATTGCTGACATGGAAAAAGCAGCAAAAACATGGGTATCTACTATGTTGAACTCGAATATTTACGATGAGCTTATGGCAGTTCAAGATGAACTTGCTTGGCTCAACGAAATGGAAACAAAAAATCTAATAGACGAACCGTTAGCAGAAGCCGCAACATTAGAGCTACCACCGCAATTTGAACGGTTAGCTAAAAAACTAGATTTATCTCCAGAAGAAATTTTTGAACGTCGTCAAGAAATAATAGAACAATTTAAAATTACTCAAAGAGATTTAGAAGCAACGTTGTTTAACGATAGTTACGGCAACATGCCGTTTGCTGCTGCTTTAATTCTGAAGCAAGAACGGTTTAGAACTTTGGCGCATAACGTGTCAAACAAAATTAATGGCGTTGAAGCTCACAAAGGTCTTGAATGGTTTGACGATGGTGTAAACAATAACCCTGATCTTGTTTCTGCTGCTGCTGATGAAATACTTTTAAAACACAACATTAATTTGCTTGAACCGTTACCCATGATTGGCGATGTAGCTAAAAACGGTATTGCAGTTAAAACGTTTATTATGGATTCTCCTATAGGTAAAGGAGTAGCGGCTAACCCAGCGGTAAGACTAGTTACCGAAAAAGTCCCTCACCAGTTAATGAACTGGGATGATCCAGCACAACAATTTACAACGTTTGAACGAATGCTTCGAGATGCAGGCAATGTTGTGTTTGAAGGCAAAACGCTTTTAGACGAAGCAGGCTTAAACTCAGATCGAGTTTTAGGCGAGTTTATGCAAATCAAGTCTCAAAAAGCTCGACGCCAATTTTTTGAAGCACAAGTCACAAAATTAAACGCTTCGTTGCCTACTCTTTTTAACAAAACTTTGGATCAACAAAGTCTTGACAACATGGCACGAACTTTACAACGTCAATATGGGCGTGCCCAAGAAGTTTTACAAACGCATGCTAAAGCAAGTAAAGCTTACGGAAACCTTGATTACAGCAGGTTAGATTACGCTACTGACGGCGAAATTATGGCTCGCTATATTCCTATGACTCCGGCACAACTTAGAGAGTCAAGTCTTGTTCCACGTTACGATCTTTACCAACAAGCGTTTGGTGACAACATGTCATCAGCAAGTCGTAAAATTCGTGGGACTATTGAACAAACATTAAACAATTTTACAGCCATTTGGAAAAAAGCAGTATTGCTTCGACCAGCATGGCCCATGCGTGTTTTAATCGACGAAGTTGCTCGTAACGCTGCAACTATCGGAGCACAAGCAACGCTTTCAGGGTTTGCCAGCGGCTTTAACGATTTGCGTGTTGCATGGTTCCGCAAAAGCGGCGTTGACATTGGCAGACCAATGATGGACGAAATAATTTTTACGTTAAATCAAGCTAAAATTGAAACTCGCAAAATGGCTAAAAAAGGCCAAGTGTTTGACGAAAACTCAATTCTTGGAGAACGCTGGAATGACTGGTCAGCAGAAAAACAATGGGATTTAAAGCAAGACGATTATGTTGAACTGCTTCAAAGCTATAACGAAGCGCAGCGTCTTGGGCTAGTCGATCCAATAACAGATTTAACTAAACGAGTTATTTCTAAAGAATACGGCAAACAAAGAATCACTCGACGCACAGCCATGACAACAGGTCTTGGTTTGTTCCTTGCTGGGCCTATCGGCGCAGCAGTCGGTGGTCTTTACAGTTTGTACGGACAAAACACAATGCGCCGAGTAGCTAGAAGCGAAGTTCTTACTAATCAACTGTTTGCTCTTCGTGAAGGAGCACGAGCGGATCTTGCAAAAATTAAAGAAGGTTACCGCCAACAAGTAGCGGCACTTGACCCTAACGATTTAGAAACAGCTAAAAAACTAACTAAAGAAATGCAAGATTTAGACACCGCTGCCAAAATTCTTGAAAGAGGGGCTAAAGAAATAGAACAACACGACCAATGGCTTTTAGACAACTTTAAAAAACAAGACTCTAAACTTTATGACAACTTTCAACGAGTTGGAGAATTAGCAAGTGAAGGTAACTACAACAATATTTATCTTGGTGGTTACTCAGTAGAAAACGCATTTGGCGATAACCCAACAGAAATAGCCATTTATAAAAACGCTATTTCGTCAGATAACTCTAACCGTCAAATGTGGGAAGGCGTATCAGTAGCAGCTAGACGAACTACTCGTCAAAAAGACCGCACGCAATACGATATTAAAAATCCGCAACAAACAGATTCATTTCCTGCTGCATACAATGACACTTTGAACCGTCAATGGATTCCTATTGGCGGCAAACAAACACCATTCCAAGAATTTATGAGCATGTTTTGGGATGGTTCGTCTGACGAAACAATCTTAAAGTTCCTGCAAAACGAAGGCCAAATTGTTAGAGAATCTTTCCCAGATTTCTTTAACCAAGACCCCATAGCTTTAATATCTGACTTGCGAGCAGAAACAAACACTTACATACCCGATCTTCCAGAATTTGAAAATGTAAGAAAAAACGCTGCAAACGGAACAGAAATTGAATGGAACCGAGACATCCAACCAATCATTGACCGAAGTTTTGACGGCGAAGTAGACAAAGTTAGAAAAGCTGCACAAACTGACGACTTTGGAAAAATTGTTGGAGACTCTTCGCTACAAGACGCTGCTAGACACCGCAACCTTCAAATGCGTGTAAACAACTGGGTCGAAGAAGCATTCGAAAACATCGGAACAATGACTACCGACTCTTTAACCAGAAGTCCTTTGTTCCGTGCATTGTACGAAAAAGAAATAGCACGCCAATTAGCTCCATTAGAAAACCCAGACAACAGGCTATTTACATTAAGCGGCAAAGACATAGAGGTAATAGAAAACCGAGCACGCAGCAAAGCTATTATTGCTAGCAAAGAACTTCTTTACGATTTAGCTGAACGTTCACGATTTGAAGAAGTAGCTTCAAACTTAATGCCTTTCGTAGGAGCGTGGCAAGAAGTAGCTACACGATGGACAGGAATAGCTATAGATAACCCGCACATGGTCGCAAGAGTTGTTCGGAACTGGCGTTTATTAGAAGCTGAAGACGAAGACGGCAACCCTCTTGCAATATTTAGGCTTCCTAATATTTTTGATACAAATATCCCGGGTGACGGCGAAAAGTTCTTTCCCTTTTCTGGCGGCAAATGGTTCGGCAAAGCCAGTGTTTTAACTGACACAGCAGTCAATTTTAACATTAAGTCGATTTCTATGATCGGGGGAACCCCGGGGGTAGGTCCTCTTGTTTCTTACCCAATTTCAGAAATTGTTATAGAAAACCCTTCTTTTGAATCAGCAGTTGGTTGGGTTTTGCCATACGGAGTAAACGAAGGCCAAAACGCTTTAACACGTTGGTTTGATTCTGCTTCTCCTGTTTGGATGAAAGCAATGGCAGGAGCAACAGGGCTATCAACACCTGAAAGAGCACAAACATTAGCTCGTGTAACCGCTGATTTAGCTTACGAATACGAATCTAACGGCGACATCATTTCTACAGAATCTGATTGGCAAGTATTTGAAGACGAAGTGTATAGAAGAACTACACAAATTCTTCAAATACGTGCATTCGGAGCGACATCTATGCCTATGTCATTCCGTATGCAGTCACCACACTGGAAAATGATTGATAAATATTATGAAATATCTAAAGAAAATGGGATAGAAGCAGCAGATACATGGCTTTTGCATAACCATTCTGACCTTTGGGCTATAACAGGTAGGCAGACAGCAGCTAGAGGCGTAGCTTCGGGAACATTACAAGGCGACAAAGCTTACGATAAGCACCAAGAATTTGCTGATACGTTTCCAGAGTTAAGAGATTTAATCATTGGCCGTGTTGGGCCGTTAGATGTTAAGTTTGAATACAGCAGGGCTGTCAAAATAGGTGAAATGCAAGACGGCAGACGTGCAGATTTAACTCCACGAGAAATATACGAAGGAGCTTCGACTACTAAAGGTTGGAAAACATGGCGAGGCGTCATGGATTTCGTAAACGAACAATTAGAAGCTTCAGCAGCAATGGGGCAATCAGGCGATTTGCAAGCTCACCCCAAACTTCTTGATTTAGTTAATTCAACAGCAGTTGTTATGGGTCGTTCTAACCCAACATGGTACGAAGAAAAACTTCAAACCGAAAGTCCGTTAGGCCAAGCAAGAGTTATACAAGGTTTACGAGAGTTTTTGTTAGATCCAACCTTTAACTACCACCCTTCATGGGCATTAATTGAACGTTGGGTAGATAACCACGACGATACGTCTTTAATTATGCAACAAAGGTATGAATCTACAGGTAACAGAGACTTTTTGCGGTTGAGTTACGAAGGCAATGCCGATATAGCAGCAGACTTTCACACTACGAACCTAGATCTAGCGTTACGCCCTGATTTAGCAGAAATACACACACGTTTTCTATCTTCGATAGACACAGTTAAACAAACCAACTTCGCTTGGAACTTTCCCACTACTAATAAGGCACTAGCAGCATGAGCGACGAACTTAAAGATAACTTAGGTCCAGCAGAGCAACGTCAAACTCGTACACAAAGAACGTTTGACAGTTTTGCCGAAGAGCTTTTGTTGCAAGGTCTTATTTCAGATAACGATTTGATTATGTATGCCCCGGATTATGAAGCAGGGCTACCAGAAAAAACTGGTGATCGTCCCGGGGAAAATATTGGTGCCCAAGATTACCTTGTTCCACTTTTTGGAAGTTTTCTTGCGCTTGGTTTAATGCAAGCAGGGCCAACTGTTTTAGCAAAAATTGGTGGTGTGCCTGCTATGCAAACAGTTGCAAGAACAATGGGGCTCGGGTCACGAATAAAATTGCCAGCAATACCTTTACCCGGAAAAGGTATTCCATCTTCTTTGCTTAATCCTTTTGTTACAGTTCCTGCTACAAAAGCTGGAACATGGTTTGGTAGAGCAGTTAAAACTGGTGTTATGGGAGGCGCTGCGGCTGCTGCTAATCAGGTATGGAGTGGTTTGTTTGGCAAAACAGACAAAAGTGAAGAAGAACTTAAAGTAGAAGCTGAACAACAACTGCAAGAAGATTTAGCTGGAGCTACAACTATTGGTCCAACTGCTGAAATCCCGGGAATGGGAGAAGGCGACGGAGGATTTGGGTTAGCTGACTATTCTCTTTTAGCTGAACAAGCAGGGTTAAACCAAGGAAATTTCAGAACTGAAATGCCAACGTTTTATGGTGGGATTACTTTAACTGATAGAGGAATGTTTGCTTCTTCCGAAGCTTCGGATGTAGCTGGTGCAGCTATTCTTGAAGGTTTAGGCGATAAAGCAGAGTTAGAACAATACCTTGTTCCGCCTTTAGCAAGTTCAGCAGGCCGAACTCTTGGCGCTATGACTGTTCGTTGGTATGACATTTATGCTCCTATTTCAGAACAAACAGTGCAAGCAGGGTTAGGTTCTGTCGAACAACAAGGTGCTGTAGGTCCACAAGGTGAGTTTTACTCTGAAAGCAGAATCGGTGATGACCAAATTATCGGGCGTTCTATGTTGGCACCCGGTGAAGAAATGCCTAATGCTCCTTTAGGTCGGCGTTACGAAGAACGTGAAGCTGATATGGCTTATGGCATTGATGATGCTTTAGCGTATTACGATTCGTTAGAAGAAGAAGATAAACGTGAGTTTGCTACAGGGCTTGTTGCTTTGGGGTACATGGGAACTGGTGCCGGAACTCAGTTAGGGTCAATCGATTGGCTAGTAAATCCTGATTCGGCTTTGCAACGTGACGCTGTAGAAACTGCTTTAATAAATGTTGCTGCTGTCCAGAATCAAAAAATGGAAGCTGTTTATGGGGCAGGAAAAGATGCTGCAAGTCTTTCTGACATGGACCCATTAAGGAACAGGTATCTTCCGATGCTTGATATGGAAGGCGGCTTGTTTGACAATCCTGAAGCAAATGTTGATTTTGAAGAATTTGTCCGAGAAGCACAACAAAAAGCTGGGTACCTTAAAACCGTAGATAGTCGTTATGTAGCTAAAGCTACTAACGATTGGGCGTTTCGTGTTTATGGACGTTCAGCTACAGCAGAAGAACAATCTGCTGCATTAAACGCTGCAAGTGCGTTAGCAGAAAGTTTGCCTGTAGGTCCTAACGCTAACAACCGTTTAAGCGACGCTTCGTTAGCTGTTGGCGCTTTAGGCGAGTTAGATATAAACGAACCTGAAGCTAGAGCAAGTTCTGCAAGTTTAATAAACAGTATTGTCGGCAATTTTATCCAACGTAATTCCAGAGGACTTGTGACATGAATAGGATGTCTTACCTAAAACGTGTTGATTGGGCAATTAGTTTTCTTGACGCTTTAAGAGCAGAAGCAGGAAGCACAAACCCTAACGATTACCCTGCGAGTCCCGGCAATATTTCATTTATTTTGCATTGGATGGGGCGAGAAAACACGGCAGCAAAAAACAATCCTCTTGCTACTAGCTGGGATATGGGGAATTCAGAAAGTTACAACGATCACAACGTTCGTAATTATCGGAATCGTGAAGAAGGTATAACCGCTACAGTTAGAACTCTTGTAAAAACAAACCCTGCAATAGCTCGTTATGACAACATTCGAGTTTTGTTACGGCAAGGCACAACACCAGACGAAGTAGCTAACAACGCAGGTGCTAGACAAGAGTTAGCAACTTATGGGACATGGGAAAAATCTCCCGGTAGTTGGGGCCCAGCAAAAACTAAACAAATTAATTCAGCTATTGAAACAACTTTGGGGCAAGCAGTCCCAGCCCCTCGTATGCCCGGGGAAATGCCTGACCGGGAAGTTGAATTAGGGCCAGATGATATGCAGTTGCTATCAAATCAGTCACCTGTAGATAACACTGCTTATTCGCCTAATGACCCAAGAGGCAATCCTGAGCAAAATCCAAGAAATATATGGGAAGACATAGAACCACCAGCACCACCTTCTGGGCCACCTCCCAATCCTCCTACAGATCCGGGTACATGGGAAATTATAGAAACACCTTCTCCTAATACTTCTGTAGATGGGCCTTTGTTAGATGGAAATTATGCCAACGCTTTTTATGGGTTTTTAAAAGATGACCCACGAGCAAACATAATTATTGGCGGTATTGCTTATAATTTTGTTGACTACTTAGACGATCAAGTTCTTCGCTGGAAAGCCGAAGAAGCGATAACTGACCAAGAGTTAAACAGTCGTATCCAAACATTTACAAACCAATATTTACCTACTACTGACTGGTGGAAAAACACTGCTCCGCAAATGCGTGACGCTAGTCAAACTTGGTATCAACAAGGTTTAGGAGAAAACTGGAATACGCTTACTCCAGCCCGTCGAGCGTTGATAGAAGACAAACGCCGTGAAATAGAAGGATACGTCCGGAATGCCGGAGCAACGTATTCGTCTGCACAGTTAGACGATGTAGCAATAACCGCTTACATGTTTGATTTTGATGAAGGAGAAATAAGGCGTTATTTGAGCGGGCAAACAGTTTACGGTCAAACATACGCTGATGTCCTGACAGGCGGAGAAGCAGCCGCTGGCAGCGAAATACGTGAAATTTTGCAAGATATTCGTTCTTTAGGAAACGAATATTTAATTAAGTTGCCGCAAACAGGAGAAAAAGAACTAGCCCGTAGAATATTTACAGGCGATTTACCTAAAGAAAACCTGCGAACAATCATGCAAGAAAAAGCTCGCATGTTGTACGGCGACAAAATGTCTGACTATTTTGATGCAGGCGGCACCACTGAAGAGTTTCTCGGCACTTACGAACCAGTTGTATCTAAGCTTTTAGGCCGTAGAGCGCAATGGAACGGAACAGATTACTCTTTAGGCCAAGCAATATTGAGCGGAGATCGAAGCGCTTTGCGTCCGTGGGCTGAACAACAAACTCAATTAGCTGGAACTGATACTCCTAACCCTGCTTTGCAACGACCTTTTACTGTGCGCGAAGCAGAATTAGCGGTTCGGATGTCTCCTGAGTTTGATTCGTCTGGTTTTGCTTTAGCTGAAATGTCGAATATTCTGAACACTGTAGGTGCCGGGATGGGAGCAATCTAATGGCGCAAGAAATGCTTCGTCGAGGTAGCAACAACGATACTGTCACACAACTGCAACAAATACTTTTTCCGCAATCCCCTGAAGAATGGGATGGTTCTTTTGGAGCTAGAACAGAATCTGCGGTTAAAGGTTTCCAACAAGCACATGGGTTATCCCCTGACGGAATAGTTGGGCCTTTAACGGCAGCGGTAATTAACGCTATTGGTCCACAGATCCTTGATCCTGAAGGGTTTGGGGTACAAAATCCTGCTGTTGACGCATGGGCAATGGCTGATGCTGGTTCATTAGGTGTCGATTACCCTGAACCAGAACCTTTTTTTGCTTTACCAGAAACGCCAACAAGTAGCGCTCCTAGCGCAAGTGTTGATGTTGACGAAGATGATCCGGTTACTGTTCCAACACCAAATGTAGACGTTATCGATGATACCGATAGAGCCGCATCTCTTACACCTGCAAGTAATACAAACGAAGTATTCGAACAAGAAATTAACAAAATATTTGTAGATGATTTACCGCTGGGAACAGGTGATATCAATGCTGAATTTGCTTACGATCCCCAAGACTATGATCCTTTAAGCCCTACTAGCGATGAGTTCGTAGTCAACGCAGACACATTAACTGCTTCAGGAATGATGTCTGAGTACCTTGATTTCTTTGGTTTAGGACCTAACAGCGACACTGATTTATCTGCTTTTGTTACAAATATGGTCCAACAAGGCATGCCAGTGCCTGCTGTTTTGTCGCAATTACGCATGACCCCTGAATATGGTGTGCGTTTTCCTGCTCAACAAGCCAGACGTGAAGCAGGTTTAGCTCCTTTATCTGAAACTGAATACATTAATCTTGAAACTGGTTACAGACAACTAGCAAGCCAAGCTGGCATTGATCCGTTGTTTGTAGACAGTGCAGATATAACTCGTTTATTGACTAACGATGTTTCTTTAAACGAATGGCAGTCACGTATTGCGTTAGCGGAAGACGCTGCTTCGTCTGCTGACCCAGAAACTATTGCAACTATTAAAGAAATGTACCAGTTTGAAGACGGTGACATTACTGCTCTTTATCTCGAAAGCGATAAAATAAAAAACCTTGTAGATGCTCGTCGTAAATTAACTGGAGCAGGATTAGCAACTCGTGCAGACACGATTCTTGGTACTACTACTGCCCGAAACGTTAAAGCTGATTTAGGTAGTTTATTGCAAAGAGCTAACGTTCAAGAACGTGAACTAGCTAGCACCCTTACTCCGTTGGCAGGTCTTTCTACTCGTTTGTTAAACGAAGACGCTATGAGCGGAGGCACTCTTACGAGAGGCGCATTTAACTTAGATCCTGCTAGCGCTGCTGCTGTTGAACGGCGTAGGCAAAGCAGATTAACGCCTTTAACGGGTTCTTCTGGGGCTATGGGAAGCCAAGGCGGCATAAGCAGTCTAGGGTCAGCAACTTAATACTTGCATTAATTAAAATATGCAACTATAAATAGTGGTGTTGTTCGGCCCTTTATTGGTGCGCCGTGCAACAACCCCCATCCGAAGTACCACCGCTGAGGATGTGTAACGACAGGTGAGTGACATATGACAGATTCCGGCTCCACACTAGGTGAAGAAGGTGCTGCCAGTTCAACTGAATCAAAGCCTAATTTTCGGCGTGAGTTAGAAACACGGGCAAGAGACGCAGAGCAACGCAATGCGGATCTTGAACAACGACTAGCTAGCTACGAACGGCGTGATGTGTTTAGGTCAGCAGGTTTAGATCCTGATGACAAACGTATCAATTATTTCGTCAAGGCATACGAAGGTGAACTCGACGTAGAAGCTATACGACATGAAGCTACTGCGGCAGGGTTTTTGGACCAAATGGCTCCTACACCTGAAGCTGCTGCCATGATGGATAACGCTTTTGAAGGCGAGCAGCGCATAATGGCTGCTGGCGAAGGTGGCGATCCAGTGTCACAAACCGATCTTGATGCTCGGATTAAAGCAACGAAAAATCCTCAGGAACTTCGAGCTTTAATGGAGGGTGAAGGTTACTTGTGGGGCGCAACAGCCTGATTTAAATATGTGGAGTCCTCACCCATAAGGACTTAACAATGGCCTACACAGGCACCGGCGACGTATCTTCAGATACAACGGCGTTTCAACAGTTAGCGTATTTTGCGCTACGTTCACAACCACTTTTTGAAATGGTTGCGGATGTTCGATCAACTGCACAAAGCCATAATGGTGCGTCAGTTCAATTCAACATCTATGCAGATCTTTCACAAGCTACATCAGCTTTGACTGAAGCTTCTGACGTTACCGCTGTAGCGTTGTCAGATAGCACAGTCACAGTAACTCTTGCTGAGTACGGTAATGCTGTAATCACAACCGCAAAACTGCGTGGCACTTCATTCTTGAATGTAGATGCTGACGCTGCAAACATCATTGGCTACAACATGGCCGACTCACTCGACAAGATTGTGTCTGATGTTGCAAATGGCGGTTCTAATGTCAGCTATAGCGGTGGCGCTGCTAACCGTGGTGCTCTTACCACAGGTGACGAGTACACGGCTGCTGACGGTCGGAAAGCTGTAGCGGCACTTCGCTCTGCAAGCGCTCCCGGCTTCGAAAACGGCAACTATGTCGGCATTATCCACCCAGATGTGTCTTATGACCTTCGTGGTGATACTGCTGTTACTGACGTTATTCAGTACCAAATACAACAAGACGGTGCGCCTGTACGTGCAGGTTCAATCGGCACCTTCAACGGCATTACTTATATCGAAAACCCTCGTGCTGGCCTTATCGCTGACGGTGGTTCAGGTACATTTGATGCTTACCAGACCCTTATTGTGGGTAAGCAAGCCCTCGCAAAGGCATTTAGCCGTGCGCCCGGGTTTGGCGAAGAACCAAGCGTAGTTGTTGGTCCTGTGACTGACACCCTTCGCAGGTTCCACCCTGTTGGCTGGTACCACCTTGTTGGGTATGCACGTTTCCGCGAAGCTGCACTTCAGCGTGTGGAAAGCATTTCCAGCATCGGAGCTAACTCCTAGTAGTTAGTTCTTAGAGGTCGCAGAGGGGTCGGGTTTTCCCCCTTTCCCCGGCCCCTCTGTTTTCCTCTGCTATGATTTCAAACATGCCTAACGTTAAAGGAAAAAAGTATCCCTATACCGCTAAAGGTAAAAAGGCTGCTGCCGCCGCAAGAAAGAAAAAGAATGCAAAAACCAAACGGTGACGTAACGATTAGGCCAAAGCCGATTCAAGGAACAGGTTCTACTAATGGCTAGTGGTCTTTACGTTGAGACTTTTGAAGCTGCGTTTAAGAACGATCTCGCTCTTGACATGGACAATGACACTTTTAAGTGCATGTTGGTGACATCTTCTTACACCCCAAACTTTGAAACTCACACAAACAAATCAGATGTATCGAATGAGATTTCAGGTACTGGGTACACAGCCGGTGGTGAAACTCTTACCAGCGTTGCTATGACTAGCAGTTCTGATGGAACAGGCACAATTAAATGGGATGCAGATGACGTGTCGTGGACTAGTTCTACGTTGTCAAATGTACGAGCCGGAGTTATTTATGATGACACGGTTACAAACGATCGTTTGATTGCATACATAGATTTTGGGGGAGATTTCAGTACAACGTCAGGTACATTCCAGATTCAGTGGAATGCGTCTGGCATCTTTACCCTTGATTTGGTTCCGTAGGAGCAATAATGCCAACAGCTAATTACCCAACTTCTCTTGATACAACCTCAACGCAGGTAACTCCGGGTTCCACTACTGATTTAGACGCATCAGGTTTTGAACACGATCAGGTGCATGGTGCTGCTTCCACGGCTTTAATTGCTTTAGAAACAAAACTTGGTATTAGTGCTTCGCCTGCTGCTTCGGCGTCAACGAACGCTGTGCTTACGCATACTGGTACAGGTACGACAGCGTGGTCTACCACGTTGACAAGCCCAACTATTGCTGGTGCAACTCTTTCAGGTGCTGTTGTGGGCGCAGACCAAATTATGTCTGCGGTTACCCATCAAGATTATTCTGAAACGGTGTATGCCGGTGGTAACACTGGTG